>Ga0137465_1000273_pt1 | contig 30007 bp, 42 predicted proteins | sample EasRivERMGT828_2_FD_104906 | JGI IMG/M metagenome (GOLD analysis project Ga0137465, IMG submission 104906) | Soil microbial communities from meander-bound floodplain in the East River, Colorado, USA - East River MetaG ERMGT828_2 | ecosystem: Environmental > Terrestrial > Soil > Floodplain ... | reverse complement strand
CTACGAACAGGGCGGAGGCTACTGCCTCTACCAGCGCGCCTACACCGAGGCGAACGGCGCCTACACGGTGGACGGCAATCGCGTCGAGGTTGAAGTGGTGCAGACCTTCGAACCGGTGATGGAACCGACCGGTGCGCGCCACGCCAAGAAGGAAGTCGTAAACTGCCCGGAGCCGAAGGCGGCGTCGGGCGCAACCAAGGAAGAGGAGACGAACATGACGAAGTGCGAACGCATCAAGGCGCTCATCGCCAAGCAGCCCAAGCTGTTCACGGCGGCCGACGAGAAGATGCTCGGCGAGGCGTCAGAAGAGACGCTGGTTCGGTTCGAGGCCATCGAGGCGCCGACGACCGAAGTGAAGACCCCGGTCGTGGCGAGTGCCGCGGCGCCGGTGGTCGAGACCCCGAAGGCGGTGACCTTCGAGGACGTGCTCAAGACGGCGTCCGCGGACGTCCGTGAGCTCGTGACGAGCGGCCTGGCTGTGGGGCAGGCGAAGAAGGACACGACCATCGCCACGCTGAAGGCGTCCAAGCGCTGCACCTTCACGGACGAGAAGCTCAAGGCGATGTCCCAGGCGGAGCTCGACCAGCTCGTGGCGCTGGCCGACATCAAGACGGCGGCGGTGGACTACAGCGGCGCGGGCGTGGCCCGTACCGATGGCGACGGTCCGAAGCTTGTGCCGGCGGCGCCCGATCTCAACGCGCGCGTGCTGGCCTCGCGTCAGCCCGTCAAGGCGTAGCGCAACTGAGGCGGGTGACCTGTCGCAATTCCGCGGCAGGCGTCCTACCTCCAGGAGAGGCACATGAGTGAATCCAATGCCATCTCAGCGCACGGCACGATCATCAAGCGGAACGGCACGGCAATCGCCGAACTGCGAGACATCACGCCGCCGCCGCTGAGTCGCAAGCCCATCGAGACCACGATGCACAACTCGGACGATGACAGCTACGTGGTTGGCATCCGACGCAAGGGTGAGCTCCAGTTCATGCTGGGCTTTCTCCCGTCGGCTGACCAGACCCACAACGCTGTCGCCGGTCTGATGAAGGCGTGGGCCGATGGCACGAAGGATCTCTACGAGATCGACTTTCCGGATGGCGCCTCGTGGGTGTTTTCCGGGTTCGTCTCGAACATCGCACCGAAGGCGCCGGTCGACGGCGGACTCGAGGCGAACGTCAGCATCCGACCGAGTGGCGGACAGGTGTTCTCGCCGTCGGCGTAGTCAACCAGCACCACAAGACACAGGAGACCGATCATGAAGAACCGTTCCATCGTCCTCCGCGGCGAACCCCAGTACAACGAAGAGGGTGTCGCCACGGAGACCATCAAGCCGGGATACCTCGTCAAGGGTGTCTCAGCTCTCGCGAACCAGACGGCCAACAGCGCGGCCTGCCCGTTCGCCATCGCCGTCGAGCGCGATGAACTCGGCCAGGGTATCGACAACTCGCGCCAGGGCTCGGGCACGAGCACGGCGTTCTACGCTTCGGGCGACACTGTGAAGGTGGCCGTCTGTGCGCCGGGCGACCAGGTGGTGGCCTACATCGCGTCGGGTCAGAACATCTCGGAAGACGAGCTTCTGGATTCCGTCGGCGACGGCACGCTCAAGACGAGCGGCGGCGTTCACCCCGTGGCGCGTTCGCTGACGGACGCGGGCCTTGTGGCTGCGGCCACGGCGATCCGCGTCGAGGTCCTGTAAGGACCCTTTCCGACTGACCCGTTTGGGCAGTCATTCCAAGGAGACAGAACACATGGCGAGAAGCATCGCAAGCAAGCGGGGAGGCCTCTCCCGCAAGGCCGCGCCCACCGTCTTCGACGACGGCAAGACGCTCTTCAATCGGGGTTCGGGTGGCCGCTGGGCCACACAGCAGCTGAAGGCGGCTGCCCTCGCGGGGAAGGCACTCTCGTGCTCGGCCCTGCGGACCCTCGACACGCTGCGTCACGAAGAGTGGAAGTTCTTCGATGACGTGCTCATCAACGAGGCGCTCATCCGTCTCGTGGGTGTCGCGGACCTCATCGCGGCCGGACTCGTCCGCCCTGTGCCGAACGCACTCGGCAAGACGGTCTTCGGCTACGAGAAGGTGACGTTCATGGACGAGGCTGAGGTGTCGCTCGATGGCGTCAGCCGCAGTCCGAATGACCGGCAGGAGTTCTCGCTCAACCAGCTCCCGCTGCCGATCACGCACAAGGACTTCTTCATCAACCTGCGAGAGCTCGCAGCGTCGAGGGAGAAGGGTGAAGCGCTCGACACGACCCAGGTGGCCACGGCGGGCCGCGTGGTCGCGGAGAAGGCTGAGAAGATGCTGTTCCAGGGTGGCAAGACGTTCGGCGGTCTGCCGATCTACGGCTACACGACGTTCCCGGATCGCATCGTGTCGGTGACCTTCGACAGCAATCTGGCGTGGGGCACCACGGGCAAGACGGGGCCGTCCATCCTCGCGGACGTTCTCGCCGCGCTCACGGCGCTGTCGGCGCAGCGTCAGTACGGACCGTTCATGATCTACATTCCCACGGACGCGGGCGTGCTGATCGAGAACGACTACACGCCGACGGGTTCGACCGTCAGCTCGCAGACCATTCGGCAGCGCATCGAGGCGGTGCCGGCGATCAAGGGTGTGCGGGTTGCGGATCAGCTCCCGTCGGGTTCCGTCGTGTTCGTGCAGATGACCGCGGACAACATCGTCTGGGTCCAGGGCGAGTCGCTTCAGACCGTCCAGTGGGACGAGTACGGTGGGTTCGAGATCAACTTCAAGGCGTTCCAGATCGCGGTGCCGCTGCCGCGTTCCGACGCCCAGGGTCGCTCGGGCATCCTCCACATGACGACCACGTAAGACGCGACGTTCTGCCGGGCGGGGTCATCGCGGCCCCGTCCGGTTCGCTTTTCAACCGTAAGGAGACCTGCCATGTCCCTCGTTGCCACGCCAGGCGATGCGAATGCGAACAGCTACGCGACGGTCGTTGAGTACAAAGCCTACTGGGGAGCGCGCCTGTTCAACACTGCACCGCTCGCCGCGGCGGATCCTGTCATCGAGCAAGCGCTCGAGTGGGCCTGCCGCTTGATGAACTCACTGTTCCGATGGACGGGCGCGTCCACGGACGACGTGCAGGCGCTCTCGTGGCCCCGCACGGGCATGTTGACGGCCAACGGGTTTGCGCTCGCGTCGACCGTGATTCCGCAGCAGCTGAAGGACGCCCAGTGTGAGTACGCCGGCATCCTCCTCGCGGGAGATCGCACGGCGGACAATGCCGCCCTCAAGGTCATCGGGTCTGAATCCAGCTTGACGTCCATCAAGGCGGGGTCGGTCGCGTTGACGTTCGGCGCCAACAACTTCTCGACCATCGAGGCCTTCGATGCGTATGTCCGGTCGCTCGGACCTGCGTTCGGTTACCTCAGCAAGGCGATGCCGGATTCTGTGCGGGACATGATCCCGCCGTCGTGGTACGCCCGTTCCGCGCTCAAGCGCGGCATTCTCTTTGGAGCATCCTAATGGGATTCGCAGATCTTATCCGTGGCGGCGTGGCGTTGGCCAATGACCTGACCGGGGACTTGCAGGTCACCGTCCAGCATTTCGCCTGGATCAGTCAGAACGGCGACGGCGAGGAGCAGTACGCCTCGCCAGTCTCGCGTCAGGCGCTCGTGGATCGCACGCGCAAGGAGAAGTACACCGGAGCAGGTCGACTCGTCATGTCGCTGGCGACGGTGACCTTCCTCGAACCGTTTGCCGACAACGGCGCTGCGACACGGACGGAACCCGTCGATCCCCGGGACAAGATCGTTCTCTCCGACGGTGCGACGGCACCAATTGTCGAGATCAAAGGATTCGAAGACAGCGGGACGAACCGCCCGTTCTTCAACGAAGTGACCCTCGGAGAGGTCGTATAAAAGTTGACGCATCGTGGTATAATGGTGGCGTCGTCGCATGTCCTGTGACGATTCTCAGTAGGTGAACATGCTGCCGATCACGCCCGGGACCTTGAGTCTCGAGGAGATGAGTCGCCTCATCGGACGTCCCGACCCGATCATCCTGGAGATTGGATGTAACGATGGGACGGACACCAAGCGGATGCTCGAGGCCTTTCCGCAGGCCCGCATCTACTGCTTCGAGCCGGACCCGCGTGCACTCGCGCGCTTCGCCGTGAAAGATTCGCGCGTCGTCCTCGTGCCTATGGCCGTCGGGAACGAGAACGCCACGACGCGGTTCTACCCGAGCGAAGGCTTACCATCGCCGTTGCCGGCACCTGAGGCGGCCGCTGTCGCCGCGCGCCTGCCGCATGGGTGGGACCTGTCGGGTTCTATCCGCCGCCCGAAGCTGCACCTGACGCAGTACCCGTGGTGTCAGTTCGGTGCACCCGTCAAGGTGCCCATCATCCGCTTGGACACGTGGGCCGCGACGATGAGCGAGGAGCGGATCGACTTCATCTGGGCCGACGTGCAGGGTGCCGAGGTGGACTTGATTCAGGGCGGACTCGACACCCTCCGAAGATGCACGCGATTCCTCTACACCGAATACAACCAGCGGGAGCTCTACGAGGGACAAGTTGGTCTCGAGCGCATCCTCGAGTTGCTGCCGGAGTACGACGTGGTGACACGCTTCTCGGACGACGTGCTGCTGAGGCACCGATGATGGAAGTCTACCAGGACGTTTGGGCACGTGGTCAGCGCGCCTTCGCGGGCGTGCGGGAGTGCGCGTCACGCTACGACGCGATGCGTCCGGTCTTCGATCAGTTCCGCCGCCCGTTCACCGTGCTCGACCTCGGTGCACACCTGGGGTACTTCAGCTTCCGCTTGGCCGAGGATTATCCTGGTGCGGTGTGCGTGGCCGTGGACGACGACCCGCGTCTGTGGGACTTGTGCGAGGCGAACGCGCCCATCATTCATCTCCAGCAACGCCTGACGGTCGACCAGCTGCGCACACTCGGCACCTGTGAGCACTTCGATGTTGTGCTCGCATTGAACGTCCTCCACCATATGGACGAAGCCGCCCTGGAAGCGGTCATGGACTTGGGTGACCGCGTCATCGTGGAGACACCGCACCCGTGGGAGACAATGGCGCACAACGGCCCTCAGGTCGAAGCATTGTACTGCGACCTCGTGGCGCACAAGCCGAAGTTGCTGACGACGACGCCGAGTCACCTGTGCAATCTACGTCGACCGATGTTCTTGTTTGAGACGCCCAAGGATACGATCACGCGGCCGTACTGGGATGCGCCTGAGGGTATCTGGCCGGGGATGCTCGGGATTACCTCAAGCTTTGATGAGAAGCGCCTGTTCATCCTGCGGAAGCGCGAGGATCGCCCGTGGATGGCCGGCATCAACTTGCGCACCTATGAGCGCCTGTCCGGAATCTACCCGCCGCGTCGTCAGGTCGCGGACTGGATTCGCGCTACGCCCGTCGAGGGACACGGGGACGTCCGCCCGTGGAACTTCATCCTTGACCCGCGCGGGGTGCACTTGATTGATGCTGGCGATACGGAACGCGCGATGGACACAGATGACCACGCGAGTCTGCTGGCTGTGGCCGCGGAGTTCGGGTCATGATCTCGCCGAACCAGATTGGCGGGCGACTCGGCAATCGAATGTTCGAGCTTGCCTACATCCACGCGCAGTTCTTGCGGGGTGCGATTCCGGATCCGTGGGTGCAGCGCGTCGAGTACTTCGACGAGTTCCGCGCGCAGATCATGAAGCTCTACGGGGATAACATCGGTAGCCGTCCTGAGGTATCGCTCCACGTGCGTCGGACGGACTACACGACCGACGCCGCCTTCGTGTCCTTGTGGGACACGGATTACTACGAGCGCGCGATGGCGAGCTTCCCAGGTGCCCGCTTCCTCGTGTTCTCGGATGACCCCGCGTGGTGTCGCAAGCGCTGGCCGCATCTCCACGTACTCGACAAAGGCGATGAGATCAACGACCTGAACACGATGGCCAGTTGTTCGTCGAACATCATCGCCAACAGTTCGTACTCGTGGTGGGCTGCGTATATCAACCCAAACCCAAGCAAGCGGGTGGTCTATCCCGCGCGATGGCACAGCGACGGGGTGAAGCGAGTCACGTTTCCGGCAGGATGGGAGGCTCTGTGACGATCACGGTTCTGTGTGTGACGCAGGCGGCGCTGAGGATCCGGCCCTTCCTGCAAGAGATCGCGGACCTAGCCTTCACCTTAGGTGGACAGATGGTCTTCGGTGCGCACGGCGAACAGGCCCGCGAGTTCCTCGGCAATCACTGGGAACACGCCAACGCGCATGATGTCATGGTGCCTGTCGAAGGAGGTTATCTCGAGCAGATGCTGCCCACCGTGCTCGAGGCGTGCAAGGGTGACTACGTCCTGCGGTTGGACGACGACGAGCGCTGCTCGCCTGAGATGGTCGCGTGGCTTGTCTCCGGCGCATGGACGGTGCAGGACTCGTGGTTCTTCTCGCGGTATCACCTGTGGCCGGACGTGGACCACGTGATCACGTCGTCGCCGTTCTTCCCCGACTTCCAGCAGCGCCTGACGACGCGCGAGAAGGCCGGCCGCGGGACGAAGATCCACGCGGGGTCGAAGTGGCCTGCGTATCGTGCGCCGGTCTACATGGAGCACCACAACTTCTTGGTCAAGACCAAGGAGGAACGTCGTGCGATGACGGCGAAGTATCATACCATACTCACTGGCGTGACGACGACGCCCGAGCAAGTGAACATTGTGGCTCCGGAAGACTGGAACGTCAAGACGGAGTCGCTGTCCGATAGCTTGGGGCTGCGGGCGGCACAGGTGGCGTTCTGGCGGCAGGCGGGGATGGCATTGCCGCCTGACCTCAAGAGGGAGTTGGAACAGTGAAGGTGCTCTTCATCGGCGATGCGGCGTGCAGCAGTGGCTTTGCGAAGGCGTCCCATCACTTGCTCGGGGTGCTGCGGGAGACCTGCGAGGTTGAAGTGATCGGCGTGAACTTCCGCGGCGATCCGCACCCCGATCAGAAGCTTTACGACATTTTTCCGGCGATGGTCGGCGGTGACCCCATCGGCGTCGGGCGTATCAAGGAACGCCTCGAGGCCAACCGCCCTGACCTGGTGGTGCTCCAGTGCAACCCGTGGAACGTCCCGACGTATCTCCTCCGCATTCCCAAGGAGATTCCCGTGGTCGGCATCATCGCCGTGGAAGGTAAGAACTGCGTCGGCACGCAACTCAACGCGCTCAAGCGCGCGATCTTCTGGACGGAGTTCGGGCGACAGGAAGCGATCAAGGGTGGCATGACGATCCCGTCGGCCGTGGTGCCGCTGGGCGTGGACCTCGATGCGTTCTCACCGGGCGATCAGCTCGCCGCGCGTCAAGCGCTGGGCCTGCCCGAGCCCTGCCTCGATGCGTTCATCGTGGGCAACGTGAACCGGAATCAGAATCGAAAGCGTCTCGACCTGATGATCCAGTACTTCGCGCAGTGGGTGCTCGGGGCGCATATCACGGATGCGTACTTGTATCTGCACGTACTGCCGGGCAGTTCGACGCAGTGCGACTGTGAGCAGCTCGCGTACTACTACGGCATCGGCGCAGGTCCGAACTGTCGGCTGATCTACGCGCAGCCCAAGGACACCTTCAACGGCACCACGCTCGCGTGGCTCCGCGACACGTACCGCGCCTTCGACGTGTTTGCCAATACGTCGCTCGCCGAGGGCTGGGGCTTGACGGCCATGGAGGCGATGGCCTCGCGCGTGCCGTGCGTCCTGCCGAACAACTCGGCCTTCGGTGAATGGGCCCGCGAAGGTGCACTGATGGTGCCGTCGCCGATGGAAGGACTCATGCCGGACGTCAAGACGATGATCGGCTGGGTGCCCGACAAGCTCGCGTGGATCGAGGCGGTAAACCGCCTGTACCACTCGCGCGACCTGCGCCAGATTACTGCACAGAAAGGGCTCGACCTTGTGAGCCGTCCCGAATATCGGTGGGAGGCCATTGGGCGACGATTCGCCGAGGAGATCCGAACGTGTCTGCCGGTGCTAGCGCAAGTCTGAGCGGCGGTGATGCGATGCGGCGTAAGCTGCAACGCCTCGCGGACCGGTTCCCCGACGAGGTGGGCCGCGCGCTCTACATCGAGACAGAGATCGAGTCGAAGGAAGTGAAGCGACGGACGCCTGTGGACAAGGGTGCGCTGCGTGCGTCAGTGCATGTCGTCGGTCCGACGCGCGAGGGACGGACGATCTACACGTTCATTGTGGCTGGTGGACCGGCCGCACCGTATGCGCTCTTCGTCCACGAAGACTTGGCCGCGTTTCACAAGGTGGGGCAGGCAAAGTACATCGAGTCTGTGATCATGGAAAGTCGGCCGTTCATGGGTCGCCGTGTGGCCGCCAGAATTGAGTTGAACCGTGTGGCTTGAAGATCTCCGAACCATTCTCGAAGGCGATGCTGTCGCCACGTGGGGCGTGGACCTGTTCATGAACAGCCGCGCCGCGGTGCCACAGCTTGTCGGTTCCGCGACCGTGACGATCACGGAGACGCCAGGGACGGCGCCTGAGCTGACGCAGAACTCGACGATTCGACCTGCGTACTTGCAGCCGGCGGCGCAGATCCTCGCGCGGGCGAACACCTACGGGCTGGCGCGGGCGAAGGCTGACGCAGCCTACTCCTCCCTCGCGAAGATCCGGAACCAGTTCATTGACTGCACGTGGTACCAGCATATCAAGCCGCTGCACGAGCCCGCGGACATGGGGTCGGACGAGAAGGGCCAGTCGTGCGTCGTGTTCAACGTGATCGGGAAGAAGCGCTCAGCGCCGAGCACAGTGCCAGATTGGCTCGCGTTCCTCTTGGCCAACAACGCGAGCGAGTTGCTGATCGGACAGGTGCGCTTGCTTTTCGCGTCCGTGCCGGGCTTGAAGGTGCAGTTCTTCAGCGACGTCTCGAGCGACAGCGGAATACCGACGGCGATCCTCGGTCCCTGTACTATCTACGGCGGCGTCGTGATGATGGGCCTGATTGACGGCGTGCTCGTTGAAGACGTTGTGTTCGTGATGGATACCAACGTGGCGGCGGTCTTTCAGTCTGAGTCCAAGACCACCGGACAACAGTCCATTGCCACGCTGCCCGATGGTCTACTGGTCACCTTTGTCCAGGCGTGGTACAATGCGCTCGACGGCATCGGCGACCCCACCTTTCCGACTGACCCGGTCAACAGTCCGACCGGTTTTGTACTGTATGTCTAACCCGCAGGAGGGTAACGTGAGTGAAACGAAGGTCTTCTCATTCGACGAACTGAAGTCCGCGAACGGCAAGCACTACGACCAGGTCGAGGCCTACGGTGGGCAGGTCGCCATCGGGTCCTTGGGCTCGGGCGACATGCTCGAGTGGCTCGAGACGAACGACGACCCGGTGGCCAAGAAAGAAGCGGGCTTGCGTCTCCTCGTCAAGTCCATCGTGGACCCCGAAACGAAGTCGCACCTGCCGAAGGACGAGGCCGTCCGTGCGGAATGGCTCGCCATCTTCCGTGAGAAGGATGCGCGGGAGAATGGCAAAGTCATCAAGGCGATCCTCAAGCTCAACGGGCTGGACCGTGCGGCGAAGACGTTGCTCGACGACCCAAAAGGCGACTCAAGCGTAGCGACCTCCGGCGCTTCGCCTTCCGCCTCGCCCTCGCCTGCGGGCGCGTAGATGTTGACCGGATGCTCGAGGAGCTGACGTTCCCGCAGTTCCTTGAGTGGTTCGCGTATGACGCGCTCGAGCCTATCGGTGGGCGGCGGGGTGACTGGCAGGCCGCATCGGTCTGTTCGGCTATCGCCAACACCGCCGCTGCACGTAGCGGGAGTAAGAAGCGCTTTCTCACGAGGGACTTCTTGCTGGAGTTCGGTGCTGACAAACCGGCACCGGCGGCACCGCGTCAGACGTGGCAGGAGCAGAAGATGATCGCCATGATGTTTGCGGCGGCCTCGACTGAACCTGCGAGGAAACGGAAGAAGTAACCCATGGCTAGTAGCCTGGACATCGGCACACTCTCAGGACGCATCGAGCTCGAAGACCGACTCACGTCAGCACTCAAGCTGGCGGGCAACTCGGTCAACGAGTTCGGTGGGCAGTTCGGCGCCCTCGGTACGCAGATGCTCGCCACGGCGGCGGGGTTCTTCACGGCACAGGCGGCCATCGGTGTAGTCTCGTCAGCTCTTACCATCACTGTGGACGTCCTGAAGGAGGCTGCCACCGTGATCAAGGACTTGGCGATGGAGGGTGCAGCAGTTGCCGACGTAGAGGAGAACTTCAACCACTTGACCGAGTCAGCAGGTCGCTTGGGGTCTACGCTGCTGGGTGAACTCAAGACGGGCACCCATAACACCATTACGGACTTCGAGCTCATGAAGGTAGTCAATCAGGACTTGGCTGCCGGCATGAACCTGACAGACAAGCAGTTCCGCACGGTGGCCGAGGGTGCCTTCGCGCTGGCGCAAGCCACGGGTGGCGATGTCAAGACAGCACTGGACACGATGAATGACGCGATGCTGACGGGTCGCACTCGCGCGCTCGCGATGCTCACCGGCAAGATCGACCTGGCCGCAGCAGAGGAAGAGTTCGCGAAGAAGATGAAGACGACCGTCGAGCACCTGACGGCTGAGGGGAAACTTCAAGCGGCTCGGGAGGCTATCCTCAACGCGGTGAGTGAGGCGACGGGTCGTCTGGGTGAACAGACCGATGGTCTGGATGAGAAGGTCGCGCAGGCGCAGACGACGTGGAAGAATTTCCAGGAGGAGTTGGGAAAAAGTATTGCCACCTCGCCGGTTATCATCGCGGCCCTGGATGGTATTCGGGACGCCTTGAGTGAGGCCCTGGGTGGCTCACAAGAAGAGGTCATCAAGAATCTCGTCAGCGCGCTTGAGGATATTGCGATCACCGCCATTGACGTGGCCAAGATTCTGGTCGACGTGTTCCAGCTGGCGTTGGGCGCTACGTCGGAGTGGTTGGCCGAACTGGATCGTAGCATCCGCGCGGTAGAGCTTTTCTTGAGCGTCTTCATGGACACGAGCGCGATCCTCAAGGGGATTAACGCATTGTCCGCGGTGGAGGTTGGACTGATGAAGTTCAACTTGGCACTGACCGCCGTCAACCCCGCGCTCGATAAAATCCAGGCGGGGATGATAGCAGCTCAGAAGGCAGCGGCGGAGGCTAAGCCTCCCACCGAAAAGCTCGCGGAGGCCACAGACGCCACGGCCCAAGCGTCCACGGCGGCGGCAGCAGCCTCTGAAAAGAACGCCTTCGTCATGAAGCAAACGGCTGAAGAGGCCAAGAAGATGGCCGCGGCGATGACGGAGATCCATTCCGCAGGGAAAAGCCTCAAGGATACCCTGGCGCAGATTGATCCCATCATTCTCGCCCAAGTGGAGACGTATCTGCAAGCTGGCGTCTCACAGGCGGCGCTCGCCACAGCCTACTCGTTGACCGCGGCGCAGGTCAAGGCCGTCGCCGATTCCTTGAAAGAGGAAGCCGAAGCTCTCAAGATTGAGCAGAAGCAGATCACGGATTCGCAGGCGCGCTGGGCGGAATATCACGCCATGAAGATCGACCTCAGTAGCACCGCGACGAGCAAGACGATCTCCGACATCGAGCGCTGGGAAGCCGCGCAGATCCGGTCGCATCAGAACGCGAAGACGGACACCGCGGACTTCTACGACTGGCTCGTCAAGGAAGAAGCCTTGATGTACCAGAAGGCCGACCTGGCCCGCCTCGAGGGTGACGTGCACTCGAAGGCGCACTTCGAGAAGTTGGCCCGTGACGCGAAGGACGCCTATGACTTTGCGACCTCGCACGCGGATCAGTTCACGTCGGCTTGGATCGCGGACTTGAAGACGTCGTCCGACGCGGCTGCCTCGGCGGCGGCGAGCTGGAAGACGAGCATGGGCGGGGCCATTGATGATACCGTCGGCAAGATCCGCACCTTGTCCGGGGAGTGGATGACCTTGGCGCAGTTCGTCGCCAAGCAGAACGCGCCGGTGTCGTTCACCGGGGACACAGTCGACCAGTTCACCATTGACACGACGAAGGGCGGCGCGGATGCCCTCCTTGATGAGTTGATGTACTTGTCGCAGCATCTCAATGATCCGGTGACGAGCTTTGCGACACAGAACTTACACTTCAAGAACTTGGCGCGCTTCAACGCACTCCGGGCGGCGTACCAGTTGCTCATGTCGCAGTCGAAGCGTCCACACAGCCCCATCCCCGGCTTGGCCGAGGGTGGCGTCGGCGAGTTCGGTGAAGGCACCTTGGTGGCCCTGCACGGACGCGAGGCGATCATTCCGTTGAACTCTCCGGGCGCGGCAGGTGCACTCGGCAGTAACGTCGTGAATAATTTCTACGTGAATGGCACGGCGGCCGACGTGGCGCGCCAGATCAGCAACGAGATCATGCGTGGTCTCAAACAAGCCCGCCTCTACGGCGCGGCGTAAGGAGTAGTCCGATGAGTCTCAACAAGTGGTATGAAACGCTCGTCAATTCGCAGGTTGACGGCTCCGCCTTGACGGCGGCAGCCGCAGCGTCGGCGATTCCGGCAGCCGCCAAGTTCACGTTGCCGACCAATTACTTCGACACCATCGGCAAGAAGCTGCGCATCCGCGCCACGGGGCGCATCTCCTCGCTCATCACGACGCCTGGCACCGCGCGGTTCGACGTGCGCTTTGGCGCCACCGTGGTCTTCGACGGACTCGCGGTGCTGCTCGACACGGTCGCGGGTCACACCAACGTCGGCTGGATCCTCGACATCGAGCTGACCTGTCGCGCCATTGGCGCCACGGGCAACCTCATGGGGCAGGGTCTGTGGACGTGCGAGGACATCCTCGGGGTGCCCGCGACGGCGCCGAAGGGTGTGCTGTCAGCCATCCTGCCGTGGAACTCCGCGCCAGCTGTCGGCAACAACTTCGACACGACGGCCACGCAGCAGATCGATCTGTTCTTCACGCAGACGGTGGCGACCGGCAGCATGACGGTTCACCAGTACGAAGTGATCGCCCCCAACTAAGGTCATGGCAGGCCGTCCCAAATATCCGGGGCCGTGGAAGGGACCGCGAGGTCTCTTCCGCTCGCGACCTGGGTTTGACAATTCACCGAAGCTGTACTCCCTCGATCCGAACTCGGACCGAGTAGACGGGGGAGTCACCGTCACGTTGGTGGGAGCAAACTTCCGGTACGACACGGATGGTTCTGCGCCGCTCGTGACGTTCGGTGGAGTGGCGGCGACGGGCGTGGTCGTGGTCAACGCCTTTACGCTGACGGCGGTTGCGCCGGTCTTCCCCAGCTCCGAAGTCGTGGACGTCACGGTGACACAAGGGTCACAGTCGGCGACGTTGGTCGACGCCTTCACGTACTACTCCGGTACGATCACGTCGTTGTCTCCTGCGTTTGGGCCCATCGCCGGTGGCACGGACATCGTGGTGCACGGTGTGAACTTCGTCGCAGGCTCCACGTTCACCTTCGACGGGGTGGCGGGGACCAACGTGGTCTTCATCGACGAGGAGCACTATGCGGTCACGACGCCGGCCAACGCGCTGCCGGTGTTCGCTGACGTGGTGGTAACTGAGCCGGGCAACGCCACGACGACGTTCCGCAACGGGTTCAAGTATACGACGCTGACGCGCGGGAATGACCTGCGCCGCCTGCCGGGCATCCAGATCCGTGATGTACTGAATCAGTCGCCCAATACGTGTTCCTTCACCATCGACGGTGCGAGCAATCGTCCGCAGGAGGGGGAAGAGATCGAGATCGTCGACCACGAGGACGGTGACCGGCAGCTCTTCAAGGGTAATGTCCAAACGGTGGACCAAGAGTACGAAGAGCAGCGTGGTCAGCTGGTCTGGCGCGTCACGATCATTGACTTTACGTGGCTGCTCAACGCGAAGCGGCCTTTCGGGACCTACGAGAATATCTCGGCGTCCGAGATCGTGGTGGACTTGATCACGAAGTATGCGCCGGGGTTCACTGTCACGCATGTCCAGACCTTGCTGGCGCCCATCTCGGTGACGTTTGACGGCACGAAGGACTTCTCATCCTGCCTGTCTGAGATGGCGGCCGCCATCGGGGGTGGGCATTGGTACGTAGACTATCAGAAAGACATCCACTTCTTTCACACCAAACCACCTGCGCTTCGGCCGTTGTCACCGCTGTCGAACGGACCTGGCACCGCGATCACGTTGTCCGAAGGCCTGGCGATGCCGAACACGCTGAGCTTTCCGGCCGCGTATATCTACGTGCGGACGACGTTCCTCTACTCCAACGGCGTCGAGTCGCGCTTGGGGCCCACGTCCAACGTGCTGGCTGCGACAGGCCTCAAGCAGATCCACTTCGCGGGCGTGCCCATCGGCGTCGATCCGGGCGGCAGTATTACCGTGGTCGCGCGACGGGTGTACTTCGGTCGCGGTACGGGCCCTTTGACGCGCGGCTGGAAGGTGAACGACAACACCACAACGGACTTCGACTCGTACTTCAACGCACCTGACGACGGCCCGATCCATTATGAGGGAACGGCCGGTCTGACGGTGCCCATCTTGCCGCCGCCGCCTGTCGCGGGCGCAGCACCAGTCGTTGAGGGCGGCGACTCGGTGGGCTATTCATTCTCAGCTAGCGGAACGTACCGGTTCAGGGTCGCCGCGGTGTATGAGGACGGCACGGAGACCATCGCGTCTGAGTTGTCCAACTCCGTGATGTTGAATGACGACTTTACGATCAATAACACGGGCCACGCTGGCCTTTCTGGCGCGTCCAGTCCCCCCATTGGCAAGGGCCCCGCGTTCACGTCGCTGCCGCTGTATCCCGAGATCAACGGGGTCGCGCCGGCGTACTACAAAGTGTTCTTTCAGTTCACGCGGTTCTTGCTGAGCGCGCCTGGTCAGACGGGACCCTTCGTACCGCCCGTGCCGGGGCCCGACGTGCAGCTCGGCACACTGCCCTATGACGGCTCGCTGATTCTGATCAATCCGACGCCCGACTTTGGGGTGCGGCCGCGGTTCAATACCACCGGCGTCAGCCTGACCTGGCCGAATCCTGACGGTCCGGTCCTCGAGGATACGGATCCGCCGGAGGACATCGACGACGCTAACACGAGCTTGCTCCGAGAGCCGAAGTTCACGTCGTCCACGGACATGTCCCAGATCCGGAATCGCGTGACCGTCATGGGGGCCGGCACGATCACGACGGAGCCGGCCTTCACGGGCGACAGCCAACTCCAGGTCGCGGACGTGTCGATCTTCTCGGAGGCAGGCGGACAGCTGATCGTCAACGGCCACGTGATTACGTACTTCGCGCCGAGTAGCTTTGAGCCGGGTGAAGGTGCGCTGTTCTTGACGGAGGCGCTCCCGTTTGATCTTGAAGAGGGCGCCGGCGTGCGGTTCTACATGCAGGTCAACGACCTCGAGTCTCAAGAGGCGATGGCGGCGCTCGAAGGGACGGACGGCGTCCACGAGAGCGTTATCTCAGATACGAGCATGCTTCTGCCGCAGCAGATGTATATTGCGGCCAACGCCGAGCTCGAGCTCTTCAGCCGACCCGTCGTCACGATCAAGTACGGGACGCGCGACCCCAAGACGAAGTCGGGTCAGATGGTCCATGTGGACCTGTCTGATCCGCCGTGCAATGGTGACTTCTTGATCCAGGATGTCACCATTGACCAGTTCCATGACGAGTCGGACACCTTGCTGCCGCGCTATACCGTGACGGCCTCGTCGGTCAAGTTCGAGCTCAACGACCTGCTGCTTCAGATTCTCAAGACGGTCTCGAGCGGTACGCAGAACTTGCGCGGTGTCGTCAAGTCGGCTGTGGCCCAGTCCGCACCGAGCTCGACGGACCTCCGCAGCATCGAAGGGTATCACCTCCCCATCACCTCAGGTAACCATGGACTCAAGGGCATTGGCATCCAGCTCAACAACGGCGGCACGGCACCGACGTATGATGCCTCCGTCGGATCGATGGGTAAGCCGCCGACGACAACAGCGCTCCGGAAGTGGCTGACGTATGCGACCACGGCAGTAAATCTGAACCAGAGCTTCGTCTACACGACGGAGTGGTTCTACCCCGAGTGGAACTTCGAGACGACGATCAATATCTTGACGGGACCGAACCTCGCGGACATGTTGCTGTTCATCGGGTTCTCTGATGCGGCGGTCACCGGCGCGTCTCCAACGTCCGGTACGCCTGCGTCCACGAAGCTGATCGCGTTCCGCTATTCTTCGGTGGACCTGGACCAAGGGTGGGTGGGTTTCATGTCGTCGAACGCAGGCGGCTCGGCGAAGACAGCTGTGCTCGCGGCCATTGCTCCCAATACGGAGTACGCACTGCATATCCGCACGCAGTTGGGTCCGGACAGCTCGACGTATACCGTCTCCTTCAAGGTAGACGATGGCGATTGGGTGACCCTGCCGAACTCCGCCGCGAGTCCGGTGGCGACGGGCTTGACCGCTGCGGGTCTGCCTTTTCTCATCTCGGTCACTGCACGGGCGGCGGCCATCAAGAAGCTGAGCTGGCGACGGCTCGCGCTAGTCATGGAGTAAAGCTATGGGCCAAGACAAGTTTAACCTGCAAACGTATCTCCGCGACATGCACCAAGACCTGAAGGCCGACATCAAGTCCACGTCGGACAAGGTCGACTCCGTGGATACGAAGGTCAGCAACCACGAGGTCCGCATTGTGGTAGTCGAGAATCACCGTCGGGCGGTGCGCTGGTTGACGGCGCTGCTCGTCACGACCCTCGTAACCGCGTTGGTGGCGAGGTACTTCGGTCTGTAGCAGGAGGCAACCATGAGACGACGCAGACGCGCGGGACGCTTGAATGGCGCCGCGCTGTGTGACCTCATCGAAGTGGATATCTTGAAGAACCAGATCACCGGCGCCGCGCTGTGTGACCTTGTGGAGGACGACCTGTGACGATCCAAGACCAGCTCATTTTGCACTGCGGCCTCGCACTCTCGCCGACACTTGACGGCGTGATCGGCGTCGGCTACGACCTGACCCGGCGAGGTCCGGAAGGACTCGCTGCCGCACTCGGTCATCCGATGACGGACCCGCCCTCATTGACGGAGGCGGACGCACTCGCGGTCCTGCGAGTCGACCTCATCCGCACCGCGGAGGTGCTCGCCGCGTTCGCCCCGTCGCTCGAGGTTAACGAGGTCCGCCGCCGTGTTCTCCTCGAGATGATGTTCACCGCGGGGCCCGAAGCGTTCCAGTGCGCTCGCGTCCTGGCGGCCTGCGAGAAACGCGACTGGAGCGCAGGCGCTCGAGAGATCTACCGCATGAAGTGGTCCGCGGATCGCGCGGATCGTCTCGCCAAAATGCTGTTGACTGGCGTCGACTACGTCCTGTAATATTGTCGTCCCTTCCTCAGGAGAAACCATGGCCTCAAGAAAAGACCGTAAGTGTCGGCACTGCCCCACGCTTGTCTACCGCGATTCGGTCACGGGCTTGTGTGCACCGTGCCTGACCAAGGAACGTCAACTGTCTTCCCCGCTGAAAGAACGGAAGTGCCGGCATTGCCCTGCACTTATTGGCCGCGATTCGGTCACGGGCCTTTGTGCGCCGTGCTTGATCAAGGAACGTCACAGCCAGCAACCCTCGGCACAGGTACTGGCGGACCGCGAAAAGGTCAAGCTCCGCGAAGACCTGGCGCAGATCCAGCGCAAGTACGGGGTGGCGATGAAGGACGTAGAACGTCTCGAAGGTGAGCTCGGGATCGTGCAGGGCCTCTCGAGGGCGGTGGAGACGATCACCATCGAACCGAAGTCGGCTGGGCACAGCACGAACGAGGGCACCGTCATTGTGCCGGCGCATGACTGGCACGTCGAGGAGCGCGTGGATCCGCGCGTCGTCTCGGGCCTTAACGAGTTCAACCTGGATATCGCCAAGGCTCGCGCGGCGAAGTTCTTCCAGGGTGCGCTGCGCCTGACGCGCCTCGTCCAGCAAGACATTCCCGTCAACAACATGGTGCTCCCACTGCTGGGCGACTTCATCAGCAACGACATCCACGAGGAGTTCCCCGAGATCTGCATGCTGCCGCCGATGGAGGCGATCCGTTACGCGCAGAGCTTGCTGATTTCGGGCTTCGAGTTCCTCCTCGCCAACTCAAAGCTGACCTTCACGGTGCCGTGTCATTCGGGCAACCATGCGCGGACGACGAAGACGACGCGCTTTTCCACGGAGAACGGGCACTCCATCGAGTACCTGATGTACCACGCGCTCGCGACGTACTTCCGCACTGAGCCGCGCATCACGTTCCAGATCGCGGAGGGACCGCACTCCTACCTCGACGTCTACGGCAAGCGATTCCGCCTGCATCACGGACACATGATCAAGTACCAAGGCGGCATCGGCGGGATCTTCATCCCGACCTTCAAGGCCATCGCGCAGTGGAATAAGGCGAAGGCCGTGGACTATGACCTGTTCGGTCACTTCCACCAGCGCAAGAACGGCGGCAACTTCCAGTCGGGTGCGTCCCTCATCGGCTACAACGCCTTCGCGCTCAGCATCAAGGCGGACTACGAGATGCCCTCCCAGAACTTCATCCTCGTGGACAAGAAGCGCGGCGTGACCTGCGAGTGGCCGATCGTTCTGGAGACACGCTGATGCCGCGCGATTGGCCGCAGTTCCATGACGACCCCGCCGCGTCGTTGACCACGACGCGACGTCTCTCGGACGCGGTCCCGCCTGTCGCCCAACATCAACCACCACCGGTTCGAACCGGTGGTGGAGCTATCCAGGACATGGTCATTGCTGACATCGAGGCGCGGAAGCAGGTGGGGCTCGAGCGCTACGGCACTCTCCTGCAAGCGCACAACGGACGTGATGCGTTGATGGACGCCTACCAGGAAGCGCTCGACCTCGCCGTCTATCTCAGACAGGCGCTCGAGGAACGCGATCATCCTGCCTGACCCATGGAGGCCTGCACCTGTCGCCCGATGGTGCAGGCCGGATCCCAGCCGGTCAGGCGTTCGCCTGCGGCGAGTTCAGGCTTCGGACGACGTGACAGGCCCAGAATCGTCCTCGTGCGCCCTGGCGGCTCCGGCAGGCGAGGCCTCGCATAACTACCCTGTAATCAATCACTTACCGCCATAACTCGAGCGAAAACTGCCGGTGCTCACAGGTCATCCCACGAAAGTTGTGAGATAACTGTGAGAATACGGAGTTTTCAACAAGTTTTCAACAAGCCGCCTGAGACCTCAGGAGGCTAGCAGGGACGCGCGTTCCGCGTCAGGCGGGTATACGTCGTGGGCCTCGGTTTGACGCCGCGTGAGCGATTCGGGTAGATTCTACATTCCGCCGTTTCGACGCATCATATAGTAGCCTGACCTGCGTCCGCAGGTCAGGAACCCGCCTGGCGACAGTCTACGTCCAAACCAGCAGTCGAGTCAAAAGTGTAAGCACAAGTGTAATTTGTAAGTGCCCTGGGACGCAGGGCACTGGAGAACCCGTGATTTTGCTCGGGATTCCCGTTGCCAGACCTGGCCGCCGCGTTGCATTGTATGTGTGTGTTCGGGGCCGTCGTGGAGGCCGACAGGGTGAAACGCATCGGACGCCCATAGACACAGCCGCCGGGTTGATTGTCGCGGGAAGGTCAGGGGACACACTGAAGTACGAACGAGGTAACGATGGGGCAAGCCGCCGAACCCACGGCCCGACTCGCTCACGCGATGTCAAACGTATCACCTCGCGCCTAGACGCTCCTGTATCGGAGCAATGCCTTAGCCGCAGAGGTAGGCATTGAACGTCGGCCCGCAGCACGCGGGAATGGCAATCGTTTGCGCTTGCGTCTGTGCCTGACCCTGACGATCACAGGGTCAGGCGCGGAGCGGAGGCTCACAATGATTACGTCCCTGACCTTGCTCGTCTTCTTCGCCGCCCTCGGCCTGTTCGGCGCCCGTGCGATCCGCAACGCGCGTTAACCTGGAGGTTCCCATGCCTTACATGAACGTCAAGCAGAACATCACGTTGGTCCGCGCGGAACGTGCGCAGGCGCTGAAGCTCATCAAGTCGGCCTTGCGTCGTTGCGAACGTCTCGAGAACATGGACATGCAGAACGACGGCCTGACCGATGCACAGAACGATGCGGTCAGCGAATTGTGCGACCAGCTCGACGCGGCGTGCCACGCCATCCAGTCGTAACCCAAGGAGGCCCTCATGTTGAACGTCACACTCATCCACACCGACGGTCGACCCTCGACGACGCAGCTCGAGCCGTTGGCACCTGACCGGCACCGCACGCGAGACGGTGCGCCGTCGTGGCCCGCCGGCGTCGACTACATCCGTGCCCGCGCCATCCGCGGCGGGCGTCAGGCGGACAACATCATCGCGGCCTACCTGTTCGACACGGAATCGGAGACCTTGCGTTCGTTCACCATCAGCAAGTTCGGCACCGTCACGGAGGAGAAGTCATGAGCCAACTCATCGCGTCCCTGCGCTACGACATTGGCCACGCCCGCTGCGACGGTGACGCGCGCTGGTACCTGCCGGCGCTCGAGCCGACGACGCCGACGCCGGACTCGGCGTCGATTCTCGAGCACCTCATGGAAGTCGACGACGAGCACCTTTACGTCTTCGTGCCGTTCAATCCCGAATCCGTCGGCTGGGTCTACTTCGTCTACGGGAACGACGGCTACGACGTGATCTCGGATTACACGACAGGCCTCGAGGCCATCCTCGCGCCGGTCATCACGCACGCGGACACCCTGTCCTAGGAGGACATCATGAAGGCAGACATTCTCCCGTCCAACGTCATCGAGCACGACCTGAAGCGCCCCGCGTGGGAGACCACGCGCGACTGGGACATGCCGTATGAGGCGCGCCAGTTCGAGCTGTGGGCGGTCACGGGATTCGGCTGGTGCATCCCGACCCTCGACATTGGACGCCACCGTGGCGCCTCGCGTCTCCAGCCCTTCCTCGACCTGCGGGCCAAGGGCCAAGGCGATGCGGGCCTGACGCGCGACCGGATCAGCTTGCGACGACGACGCGGACGACGACGATGAGGAGGACGACGATGACACTGACGCCGAATGACCGTCTGGCCCAGCACGTCGTCGAGCTGGCGCAGGCGTTCGGCGTGATGCTTCAGGTGACCCACTCGCTCCTGCCGCACGAGGCAGGAGCGGGTTATCCGAAGGAGGACGAGCACCTGCCGCCCCCGCAGCGCCGGAAGCTCGTCCTCATCGCGCCGGTCAGGGACGAGACGACGTATGCCGTGGCCCTGCACGAGCTCGGACATTGCTTGCACCCGCTGGGATCCTGCGGGTCGACCGAGGGCTCGCTCGAGATGCGCCTGACGAACCGCTACAGCACCCTGCGGGACATTCGCCTGCAACTGCTCGAAGAGGAATCCGCCTGGGAATGGGCGCGCCACTACGCACTCGAATGGACGGACGTCATGACGTATGTCCAGACGATCTCGACGGAGTCGTATCGTCGCACCGCACGCCGCTTCGGCGTGCGCACCTGAGGAGAGATCATGTTCGAGATTCTCGTCGGCACCATCTGGGTCGCTGTGCGTCAGTCGACCTACATCAAGTGGACACTCACCAAGCGGAGGACATCATGACGGAAGCCCCGTTCAAGCCCATGCTCGCGGTCCCCATGTCGAAGGCAAAGATCCTGGACTGGCTCGATTGGGCCATCGAGGAGAAATACGATGGCTGGCGTCTCATCGTCGAGGTCGCCCAGACGATCACGGCGTGGACGCGCCCGAGTCAGCACGCCGGCGCCGAAGGTAAGACGATGCTCGTGCAGGCGCTGCCCGTGCACTTGATGCGGGACCTGTCGCGCCTGCCCTACGGCGTCTACGATGGCGAGCTCATGTCAGGCGTGACCAGCAGCGACGTGAGCCGTCTCGACCTGGTCGACCAGAAGCGCTTCGTCGTGTTCGACGTGCTGCGCAGCACAGCGGGCAGCACGGCCATGCTGACCTATGACCAGCGGCGCGCGATCCTCGAGACGATCTTCCAAACCCTTCCGCAGTCTGTCGCATTGCACTTGGCGCCCAACATGGCGCTGACCTGTCTCGACGACGTGTCCGACTTCGTGAAGGCCGTCTGGGCACGGGGTGGCGAGGGCGCCATCCTGAAGCAACGCACCGCGCGGTACTTCCCGGGCAAGCGCTCGCCCGTGTTCGTGAAGGTCAAGAAGTTGCAGACGGCTGTCTGCACGGTCGTCGGCTTTGCCGCAGGTCGCGGCGAGAAGGTCGACCGTGGGCCGTTCGCCATGGTGCTGTTGCAGGACGCGAAAGGCAACGCCACCAGCGTCAAGACTCGCAACGATGCCGAGCTCGCGGCCTTCGCCGCGTCGGGACGTCCCGACGCGACGCACCCCGCACTCGGACGGAAGCTGCGCATCGAGTACCAGGACTTCACCCCGACGGATGGCTATCGCCACCCGCGCTGGGATCGATTTGAGGATGAATGATGGAGGCCGCCATGGAGACCTTGCTCACCGTCTGTCAGGACATCGAGCGCGCCGGTGCGGTGCGTGTGCAGATGGCGCCTGACCTGCGCTCGCGCTTTGTCGTCGCCGTCGCGTTGGCCGAGCAGTCGTTGACGACCGAACAGCGTGCGCTCGCGCTCGTCGCCAACTACCTGACGCCGGGAAATCAGAACGTGGTCAACGGGGACCTTCTCGCGTCCCTGCGGGACCTGCTTCAGATCCACGTCAGTACGAAGGGCTTGCTCGCTGAGCTCGAGCTCGAGCGTGACGTGCGAGTCACCAACGTCGAGCGTCGTCAGTTCGAGTCGGGCGACAAGCTCGGCGCCATCCGTGCCTGGCGAGTGCGCACCCAGAAGGGCTTGCAGGTCGCGCGGACGGCGTTCGGGCAGGCAGGCCTCGGCTGGGTGCGCTCATGACTCGCGCGCTGCGCGCGGGCTTCCAGGAGGCGTGGCGCTTGCCGCGTCTCCGCATCAATTGGTACGTGGTCGGACAGGTCATCGGGATGCTCGGTCTTGCGGGTGCCTGGAGCCTGTTCTTTCTCCTCGGGTTTCTCCTGTGTGGAGGTAAATGAGTCATGGCTGTAATCGCCGCGTGCTCATGTGGCCAGCGTAACCGCCTCAAGCCCGGTCCGCGTCAGAAGTGCGGAAAGTGCGGGCGCGAGTTTACCCCGCTCGATGTCATGTTCGCGACAATTGGAGCACGTCCCGATTATCCAGTCGCGGCGATGTCTGAGCAGCCGTTGACACAGGACGATGGGATCGATGATGATGATGACGAGGAGGATGACGATGACGACGACTGAGATGCCTGCCCCGACGACGTGGTCCCGCCTGGTCGCGCCAGACGGCCTCGTCGTCAACACCGACCCGCCCAATGAGTCGTTCATGCGGCCCGCGTCCTGGACGCCGCCGCCGTGGTGGCTCGCGTGCGTCCTGGCGGCGCTGTGTGTCGCCGCCGGGTACTGCCTGCGCTGAAGGGTGAGGGACGGCGAGCACGATGGCACGGTCAGTCATCGCTCGCCGGCAAACCCCGTGACAGGTCCCAACGCCTGTCGGGTCACGCCGCATGCCGCGGCGTGTTCGTGAAGGAGATCACACACCATGGACATCAGCAAAGTCGTCGCCGCCGTCAAGTCGGTCCGCGATGGCATCGCGCTCGCCAAGACGGAGCTCAACAACGCGATCAGCCCCGAGTTCGCCGTGATGGCGGACAAGAAGGCCCCGCTCGCGCAGAAGCTGGCCGCGTCGGACGCGATCCAGGTCGCGGGGCGCATCGACAGCGCGCTCGGCAGCCCGCGCCTCGAGAAGATCCTCACGCGCATCGACTCCTCGCTCAAGGGCAAGCAGCCCAAGGAGAAGAAGGCGAAGAAGACCGACGCGAAGAAGTAGCTCGGTATGACGCGGCGGCCTGTCCTCGTGATGGGTCGCCGCGTTCACTTTCACGAAGGGAGAACATCATGATCCTGAGTCATCGCGCATTCCGACTCGCCGACCTGCCTGTACTGCGGGCGCTCACCCGCAAGTGCTACCCCAAGATCCAACAGCCGACGCGCGAAGCTGCCGAGGCGCAAGTGCAGGACGTGATCACCCACGGACTGCATCGCTCGAGTCGGATCCACGCTTACGAGTGTCCCGACTGCGGTGCCTGGCATGCGGGTCACGCGGGGAGGACGCGATGAGCACCAACTGGATCCCCAAGTTCAGTGCTCGACCTTGCACTCCCGAGGAACTGAATGACCCCCGGTGGAAGAACCCTGCTTGTGATAAGCCAGGTCATCAAAACATCATCATCTGGAATCATGCGGCGGGTGCGCCCCGAGACTTGGGTTACGCCACCAAGATCTGCAAGGGTTGTCGTAATGAGCGGGCCCGTTCGAAGAAATCTCGTCCGGCAAGTTCTAACGCGGATGATTACGCAAGCGTAGACAAGGAACGTCAGCGTCTCATCCTGGCTGACTTGTGTCGTCGGAATCAAGGCGGGCCTGTTCTTTGTATGCCGGGCCCCCGTATGATTGAGCCTGAACATTACGTCTACGGGGCGGGAGTTCCTTGGACCGACGTGATCGCTGTGGAACGCGAACCATCTCTCGCTGCGAGCTTGACTCGTGCCTTCGTTCCATTGGGGATGCGAGTCATCAACAAGTCTCTTTCCGAAGCCTTGATCGAACTGTCGGATGCAGGTCTCAAGGTTAACTTCGCCCACTTCGATACGATGGGGTTTTGCACAAACCCCGAGACATTGCTGAGTGTTCGACGATTAGTTAAGTGGAGGGTGCTGTTGCCCGGAGGCATTCTCGTCGTCAACATGGTCAACGGTCATGACCAAGTCAATGATCGACCGGGTGAGATTGAAAAAATTCTTACAGCAGAGGGTGCGCAATTCCAGCGCATAGGTCATCACACTTACGGTCAGATGATCTGGGCTGCGTGGCGCGTAGGAGAAAATCAATGAGGGCGCTTGCGCAGTTCTTGCAGTTCACCAGGTCGACCGGGCACCCTGAGCGACCTGTGCGGAACCCCGCTCACGGCGGCATCTTCATCGAGGAGGAGGATGCCCGTAACGCGATCTCTCGCAACCTGTCCACGCGCTCGGACGAAGACCTCGAGACGTTGCGCTCACAGGCGCAGCAGCTCATCGAGGACATCGAGGGCACGATCGCAGGTCGCACCGATGAAGCCTTCGATCACGAGCGGGAGCGCGATGCAGACGACGGTCAGCAATACGCTGACCCGCGCGACGAGATGGACGAACGTCTGGGGAGGGACTAATGACGACGATGTACTGCCACAATCTCATGTGCGCTCGAGCGCAGAGCGCGGCGCCGCATTATCGGTGCTCGGATGACCACGCCAATTACTGCCCCATGTGCAACAACATCCTCAAGGCGGAGGCGCTCACCGGTGACGTGCGGATGCAGGCGCAGCGCCTGACCCGTGCACTGCGCACCGAACTCTCGAGGGTGCGGAACTACAGGACCGTCGTCGGCGCCGTCATGCGCGGCGAGAAAACGGTCGAGTGGCTCGCGGGCCCGACGTTCGATCCTGAACTGTCCGCGATCACGGCGGAGTACGCACGTCGCGCGACTCGAGCTGAACTGACCGAGGCCTGTCGAACAGCACCGCACCCGCGAGAGTCTTGGGACACGGAGCGCATTGCTGAAGAACGGCGGAATGAGAAGCTGCGTCACCTCATCACCGACCCGCACGTCCCGATCACGCGGTACGGACAGCCGATGGACTTTCATCAGATGCGGGCCGACATGGAAGGCACAACGCGCGACGTAGCGAAGGCGCGGAACTTCGTCGGTCCCTGGCTCGATGCGACGCAAGCGGCCGGTCGCATCGGCCTCTACACAGGATGCGACACCGAGAAGGAAGCCGTGGCACTCGCGCGTCAGCAAGTCGAAGCGGTGGGCGGCATCTACAAGCGGGTGGCCGTCGTCAAGCGTCAGGTGCCGCCGGTGAAAGTCGAGCGCGTCAAGTGAGCGAGCGCGCGATGGACCTGCGTCAACCCGGGTGGCGCGAGGCTTGCGAGGAAGACATCCGCGAGCGCACGCCGCACCGTCGCATTATCGAACGGCGCATGGTGCGGGAATACGCGCGACAGGTCGCCCGAGACCTGTGGTTCGATCTGAACCGCCTGCTCAACAACATCCGCGGCGCGACCGACGAGGTCCGCGCGGCGGAACTCGCCGCGCAGCTGGCTTACCTCTGCACGAACTACGACACCGAGACACGCACGGACGACTACCAAGGGAGGCGACGATGCCCGGCAAGCCCATTCCCGCTGCGGAATTACCCGAGCGGTATCACCGACCCGGCGACGAGAACACCCTCTGGAAGGGAGGACCGATGACGACGTGCCGCGATTGCTCGCACGTCTTCAGCGAACGTCGGCCGCGGTGCCCGGCGTGCGGCACAGTGCCGAAAGCCGCGCGGGTGTTCAACAACGAGCCCCGCGTGCGAGAAGAGCGCGCACCGCGGGAGCGCCGCGTCGTGCTCGATGCGGCGGACGCCTGCAAGTTGTGCCACCAAGGCGGAAAGACCAACTCGACCTGTCCCCGCTGCGGGGGTAAGTTGCATCGCCATTGCGTGGGACTGCACGTCGCGCACTGCGGCGTCCAATGAACTCGCTGCTGCCACCACTCCCAGGAGCCGATGAGGCCTGTAAGCTCATACTCATCGAGCTCCTGGGATGCTGCATGATCGGCGTGGGCGTATTGCTCGCGGCGTTCTACCTCGTGACCGGACGACACATCGGCTGGCGCGATCTCGGGCGATGACCTGCATGGGCAGGCATCGCCCATTTTTGGTGCACAGGCGCCATGTCGTGGTAACATGCCTGGTCGCACGAAGGATGCTTATGGCCCACAAGAGACTGCCGAATCTCACGCGCGCTGAGCGCGCAGAACTTCTCGCATGTTGTCAGCGCACGCCCGATGGCTGCTTGATGTACTACTCACCGCATACCGGACGACCCAACGTCTTCCGCGTGCGGGGTGTCGAGTATCAAGCTACCCGACTCATGTGGTCCGAGGAGAACGTCACGTCGCTGGACCTGCAATCGCGGCTGGGTCTGAGTGAAGTGATCCACATTGCCAAATGTCCTCACGTCGGCGGTGAGCATCACAGCGAGCCCTTGTGCGTCGAACCCACCCATCTCATGCTCGGCACCATCCATGAACGGATGCGGGAAGGTCGCATCCGACAGGAGGCACTGTGAAGCGCGGAGTCACGCTCGTCCCGGGGACCATCGTCGTCCTGTCGTTGGACGGCACGCTCGTCTACGTCGAATCACTCGAGCCCACGTTCGCGGCCGTGGTCGCGTTGCCCGAACAGCCCGCAACCTGTCAGACGACGGTGTTCTCGCCAGGTCGCGTCGGTGCCAAGAAGATCTCACCGTTCTCCTCGTTCGAGCGAGAGGTGGCCGTCAGCGAGTTGACGGCGAAGAACGTGGAGTTCATCGGTACGTATGAACAGGTCCGCAAGGACCGCGGTCCCAACACCGTACTCGGATACTCGGAGGCGACCATGTCCGTCACCAAGGCCGGTCCCGCACCCCGCGGACAGGGCAAGCGCGCACTCGCTCGCGCAGCCCAGAAGACGCCCGTCTGCGCGAAGTGCGGTCAACAGCGCGGACATATCTGCCACCCGCATGAGCACGAATACATCGCTCCCGCGATGGCGGCCTCGCCTGTGGAACAGGTCGCGGCACCGAAGCGCGCGGCCACCGACAAGGTGGCTCCCGTCTTCACCCTCATCTCCGCCGACCTGAAGAAAGCGAAGACGCAGAAGCGCGGCGAACGATACGACGACGGGAACCCCCAGCACCGCGTCGTCGTGGCGCTCGCGTCCCTGCCGGGGAAGTCGGGCACCCTCGAGGAGATCGCCGTGGCGCTGTTGAACGATGGCCACAAGCCGCCTGCGAACCCGCTGAAGGTCATCAAGCGCACGATGTCCCAGCTGTCCAAGCCTGACTACGGTTCGTGCGTCACGTCGTCAGGTCAGGCACAGGACGACGACGCCGAGGAGGATGGCGAATGAATAGCGAAAGTCCCTGGCGCCTGACAGGCGCGACCGGCGCCGGGTGCGTCACGTCGTCAGGTCAGGCGCTCGCGTCCCTGCGGAGCGCCTGCGGCCGGCTTTGGGCCTTCCTGACGTGCTCGCGAGCACGTCAGGTCGCACCCTGACCGTGTAGAAACTACATACTATGGCGAAGCGACTGTCCGACCTGTTCGACCTGCCCCGCACGACGCAGGCGCCAGAAGGGTGGCGTCCTGACGAGCCGCCTGATCTAATGGGCGAGACCCTCATCCGTCTTGATGCTGAGACCACAGGATTGGAATGGTGGGCAGATTCTCGACCGTGCGGCTGGGCGTATCTCCTGCCCAAGTCTGGACGACGCGGTTACCTGCCGTTCGGTCACAAGGGCGGCGGCAACTTGGATGAGGACGCGGTCAAGCGTTGGATGCGCACGCTTCGCGGTGTGCATATCGACAACGCCCAGATCAAGTTTGACGGCCATATCTCGCGCGTCTGGGGCGTGGACCTGGTCGAGCAAGGCTGCACGTTCGGCGACGTGCAACACCACGCCGCGCTCCTCGACGATCACCGCAAGCGATTCGGACTCGACTTGCTCGCCAAGGAATACTTGGGAGAGGAGGCGGGGAAGATCGATCTCAACCTACGGAACAAAGGCGACTTGCACAAGTTGCCGGCGTGGGAGGTCGCGCCGTATGCGGTGCATGACGTGGAACTGGTCGACGATCTCATCCGCATCATGCAGCCGCAGATCGTTGCCCAGCAGCTTGAGGACGTCCTCAAGCTGGAGCAGTCCGTGATCCCCGTTGTGCTCGAGATGGAAAAGAACGGCGCGTTCTTGGACATGGACAAGCTCGCTCTCTGGAGAGAGCAAGCTCGAGCCGAATACGACGCACTCATGTGGGCCGTCTATCAGGACACCGGCGTCCCGATGCGTTCGCCCGACTCGAGCGCCGACCTGGTGCGCCTGTTCAACGCGCTCAAGATTCCCTTCACCGCCTTCACCGGCGGCTTCGACAAAGCGGGCAACCCGAAGCCCTCCTTCACCGCCGAAGTCCTCGGCGCCATCAAGCACCCTGTCATCCAAAAAATTCTACGTGCGGGTCAGCTCGCAGACTTGCTGAGCAAGTATCTGGACAAGTACGCGATGACGGTGCGAGCTGATGGTTGGATCCGCTACGACCTGCACCAGCTGCGTTACAGCAAGGACGAAGGCGGCGACCGATTCGGCGGCACCGTCAGCGGACGGTTCTCGTCGTCCGGCGATGACTTCGGCGGTTTCAACGTGCAGCAGGTCGTCTCGGCGGACAAGCAGACGTCGCGCAAGTGGTGCGAGCAATATGTGGTGCGGAACCTGTTCAAGCCCGAACGCGGCCGACTGTGGTTGGCCGCGGATGCGAAGCAGATCGAGTATCGCATCTTCGCCCACTATGCCGACGACGCGGGCATTCTCGCGCGCTACAATGCCGAGGCGCCGTATGAGACGATCACGATTGAAGGCGAGGAGTACTTCACGTCAGGTCCCGAGACGGACTACCACGCCATCGTGCAGCAGCTGCTGATGGTAGCGAAGCCCGACATCAAGCGCAAGAAGACGAAGATCACGAACTTCTGTAAGCTGTTTGGGTCAGGGCCGATCAAGTTCGCGCTCACCCTCGGGACGATCACGCAGCAGCAGTACGAGGACTTGACGGAGAAGTATCGTCCGCTCGAGATGAAGCGTCGGATGAAGGACGAGCCGCTCCTCGCCGAGTCCAACGCCGTCATGGCGGCGTATGACCGCATGGTCCCTGCCGGCAAGCGGACGCTCGACCTGGCCAAGAACGTCGCGAAGGAACGCGGGTATGTCCACACCTGGCTAGGCCGTCGGGCAAGGTTCCCCGATGGCCAGCGCCTGCACTCTGCACTCAATCGCGTGATCCAAGGGACCGCCGCAGATATCAACAAGCGGATGCTCGTCGAGGTGTATAATCGTCGGGTCGAGCTCGGCCTGACCTTGCGCTTCACGGTCCACGACGAGCTGGACGCAGACCTGATGGATGCGGGCCTGTTGCCCCGCATCCAAGAAGTCTTCAATACGCAGTTCGT
>Ga0137465_1000272_pt1 | contig 30019 bp, 24 predicted proteins | sample EasRivERMGT828_2_FD_104906 | JGI IMG/M metagenome (GOLD analysis project Ga0137465, IMG submission 104906) | Soil microbial communities from meander-bound floodplain in the East River, Colorado, USA - East River MetaG ERMGT828_2 | ecosystem: Environmental > Terrestrial > Soil > Floodplain ... | reverse complement strand
GATCCTGTGGACCGCGCACAACATGGGTCCCGATTCACTGATGATCGCGCGGCCCGGGACGTTCACCGGCGGCGCGAACCTCGGCGTCTCCACCTGGAGCGGCGACTCGTGGCGGCGCGGCGGCGCGCCCGTGTGGGGCTGGATCTCCTACGATCCGCAGCTCGATCTGATCTACTTCGGCACCGGCAACCCCGGTCCGTACAACACGGAGCAACGGCCGGGCGAGAACAAATGGACCAACAGCGTGCTCGCGCGCCGGCCGCGCGATGGCGCGCTGGTGTGGGCGTACCAGTTCACCCCGCACGACAGCTGGGACTTCGACGCGAATGCCGAAATGATCCTCGCCGACTTCGTCGTGGGCGGTCGGATGCGCAAGGTCCTCGTGACGTTCAACAAGAACGGCTTCGCGTATACGCTCGACCGCGCGACCGGCGAGCTGCTCGTGGCAGAGCCGTTCGCGCATGTGACGTGGGCGAAGGGCATCGATCGGCGCACGGGCGTGCCGATCGTGGACACGAGCAAGACGACGGGCGCCTCGCGCGGCAACGTCCGCGGCATTTGCCCGAGCCTCGAGGGCGGCAAGAGTCCGGTTTCGTCATCGGCGTTTTCGCCGCGCACGGGGCTGTTCTACACCGCGACCAACAATCTCTGCATGAACTTCGAGGCGACCCAGGTCACACGCATCCCCGCGACCCCGTTCATCGGCGCCACCACACCGTACGTCGCCGGTCCTGGAGGTCATATGGGTGCTTTCATCGCCTGGGACGCGGCGCGGGGCCGCAAGGTGTGGGAGATCAAGGAGCGATTCCCGGTTTGGAGCGGAACCGTGGTCACGGCGGGCGACGTCGCCTTCTACGGAACGCTCGACGGCTGGTTCAAGGCGGTCGACATCCGCACGGGACGCGCGCTGTGGAAGTTCAAGGTGGGCTCGGGCGTCGTGGGCGCGCCGATCACGTTTCGAGGGCCGGACGGGAAGCAGTACGTCGCCGTGTATGCCGGGATCGGGGGCGACTGGTTTCTGCTCTCGGGTGATGTCCGCTCCGACGATCCCGCCGATCTGCGCCCGCCGGCGGATTTTGCACCCGATCTCGCCCGCCACACGAGTCAGGGGGGCATCGTTTGGATTTTCGGCCTCTAGTCCTGCTCGCGATCGTGGCGTGCAACCGCGGCACCGAGAGCGGTCCGCCGCCATCGATTCGTTACCCGAATCACGTGGCGGCGGGAGCCAGCCAACCGCCAGCCGCTGAAATGACCAACCCGTTCGCCGGCGATTCTACCTCGGTCGCCGACGGCGCCAAGATCTTCAGCACGATGAATTGCGACGGTTGCCACGGCGGCGGCGCGCTCGGCTGGGCGGGACCGAGTCTCGTGGACGGCCGCTGGCGCTATGGCGGCACCGACGGCGCACTGTACCATTCGGTTTTCTACGGACGCCCGCGCGGGATGCCGGCCTACGGCGGCGTCATGTCGCCGGGAGCGATTTGGAAGGTCGTAACGTACATCCGGGCCCAGCCAGTGCCGAGTGTCGTTCCGACGCAGCGTTGGCCTAGCAGTGAGACAGCGCCACAGCCCGTGCGCCAGGGTCCTCCCTAGCCGATGTGACGCAGATTCCCACGATTCCAGTGGCACGCATTATGTTGGTCCTCCGAGTTTCCCAAGCTGCGAGGTGCCTATGCGCGTCACGCGTGTCGCTATTTGCTACCTCATCCTGGTTGCGCTCTTCGGCTGCGGTGGATCGCACCGGCCGCCGCGCCAGCGCGTACTGCTGCCGCCGACCTTGAATCTCGTCCCGCACAAGAACATCGGGTTGTTCACGTTCTCGGTCGAGAATGCGAAGGGAACACTCCACGAGTTCGCGACGCAGCGCTTCGAGGAGTACGTGCTCGCCGCGCAGAGCGGGATCGAGATGCGCGAATTCACCAGCGCCGATTCGAGCCGCGTGTTCTCCGCGCCGGACACGACTGGCGTGCCGGTGGCGTTCTTCGGGCATCTGAAGATTTCGAACGTGAAGCCCAGCGGACATCTCACCGCGGGCCTTTCCCCGGTGATGCAGGCGACCGTGACGGTGGAATTGTCCGTGTGGCTCGTGAACACGCGGACGGGCGGCGTCATGTGGCGCCGCAGCTCGCACTCGACCGAAAAGGTCGGCGACCTTTCGTTCACCGGTGGGACGCCGTCGTTCTCGGCGAAAGACCCGAACGACGCGTACGGACGTCTGGTGAACCAGCTGGTCTATAACGTGACGTATGATGTGCGGAGTACGTGGGTGGATCAGTAAAAGACGGTAGGTAAGACGACGGTAGGTAAGACGACGGTAGGTAAGACGACGGTAGGTGACCTTCCCTACCGTCGTTTCTCCTACCGTCGTTTTTCTACCGTCGTTTTTTTACCGTCGCCTTTCAGCATCCATGCCCCCACATCTCCACCGCTTCGACAAAAGCCGCCGCGCGTACCGTCAGCTGCTCATCCGTAATCATCGCCATCCCCGCCTGCGCGACGGCCCGATCGAGCGCCGACCAGAGAGACCAACGCTCGGGATCGAGCTGAATCGCCCGCGCGAGCGGACCAATCGCGGCATCCCACCAGCCGTTGGTCGCGTACACATCCGCGACTTTCTCGATCGCGTTCACGTCTTCGGGCTCTTCCTGCAGGCGCATCATCAGCGAATCGAGCGCGTCTGAGACCTGGATGAGGCGATCGACTTTCTCCGTCTGCCGGTGCTCGACGTAGATCACGCCCACATTCTCCGGATTCATCGGCCAAGTGGGTTCGGCCTTGTACGTGGCCGAGGGGAGTTTCGAGTCGGGCGCCAGGACCGGCGATCCCATGATCCGGACCAGGTCGATGCCGGCGGCGATCATCAAGCCTTTCCAGTAGTTCATGGCGTCCTCCCGTTGGGGTTTGCCGGGGGAGAACGCACGAGGCGCGCCGGGCCTTGCTCAGGTCAGGCGCGCCTCGATTGTGTTGCCTAGGACACTAGGACGACGCGGGGGGCGTGTCCGCCTTACCACGATCTTTTCTGAAGAACCAGACGGCGGCCATGACCAGAGCGACGATCAGCGCCACCTTGAAGAGGAGGAAGAACAGCGGCAACAGGAGGCCCGCTGCGACCTTCCAGAGAATCACGCCGACCAGACCGACGGCGGCGAACTGAAGCACAGGCTTGATCATCGAACCGCTCGAAGAGATGGGGACCTGAACTATACGCACACAGAGCCGTGCCAGGTTTCACTCCTTGGAGCGAGGGCCGCCCTGGAAGTACTGCAGACCGCCGCCTGCGCCGCCCACAAACACATCGGTGCTCTCGCCTCGCACGTTCGTGAACGCTGGCGCCGCGTACAGCGGCAGTCGAATCCCGAGCGTCGAATCGATCCCGCCACGCTCCGTTCCGACGATCAACACGTCGTTCAGAAACCGCGGCACGATGCGCCTGCCGACGCGCCTGCCGAGGTAGTCCTCGCTCGCGAGCACGAACCGGGGCGCTTGCTTCGAGCCGTCGTTTCTGAAGAACGCGATGCGGCCTCCCGCGTCGCCGACAAAGAGATCGAGATCGCCATCCTTGTCGATATCGTGCAGCTCGGGCACACCGTTGCTGCCGCGGGGCAAGCGCACGACGGCGGAATCGACCAGTACGAAGCGGCCGGCGCCGCCCCCCCCGCTGTTTCGGTACCACGCGACGGCGTCCTGAAACTGACCGAGCACGAGATCGGGCAGACCGTCGCCGTCGAGATCCCCGATCGCCGGCGCGAGGTGAAAGGCCGGGAGCACCGTCAGATGCCCCCGCAGCCGCAGCGCCGGCGTGCTCCGGCTACCAGTGTTCTCGAACCAGTACAAACCGCCGGTGCGCGGATTGTCGGGTTCGATCTTCGTACCCACCACCAGATCCTGGTCGCCGTCGCCATCGATGTCGCCAAACGCGGGGATCGACTCGGCACCGACATCGATCCCGTCGAGCACTCGGGGCGTGGCGATCTTCCAGACGTTCGGCGCAGTCTGATCGAGCTGGTAGAGGTTCCCGGTGCTGGTCTTGGTGGGATTGAACGCGCCCCCGAGTACGCCCACGATCAGGTCCAGCCTGCCGTCCCCGGTGAGATCACCGGCGGCGGGTGCATTGTAGCCGCTGGTCTCGAGCGGCGCGCCCGGTGGAAACGGAATCCGTTCGCCATGGAAGTCGAAATGGGCGCACGTCCCTTCGTTGCGGAGCCAGAGCAGCCCGGGCTCGAAGAAGTCGCCCCACAGGATGTCGGGATCGCCGTCGGCGTCGACGTCGAACACCGCCAGCGTGTTGGCGCCGTGGCGCGACGGTTGGCGCTGGCCGATGATCTGGATGTCTTCGAATCGCTCCGTTAACCGCTTGAATCGAGGGCGGTGGAGGGTGTCGAGGTTCTGAAGCTCGTACCGCGTGATCGTGCCGTCCACGCGGCCGAGCAGCATGTCGAGTTGGCCGTTGCAGTCGATGTCGGCGAACTGCGCGATGTTCTGCCGGTCGGCATAGATCGCTTGACCCGTGACATCCCGCAGCGTGTCGGCCGAGACAATAAACCGCGCCGTGGTGCGCGTGCCGACATTGCGGTAATAGCGGACGTAGCTGAGCGGCGATTCCGTGAACAGATCGATCAACCCGTCGCCATCGACATCGGCGAAGCGATACCACTCGCCGATGGTGAGATCCTGATAGCGTTCAGCCTTCAGCTGCCAACCGCCGGCCGACCGCTGATACAGCTCCAGGTCGTTGGAATTCTCCTGAAGAAACAGATCGTGGACGCCGTCGCCGTCGATATCGATCAGCTGCGGACGCGGGTGCTCGAAGCCTCCGAGGAAAGGAAGGGGGTAGGGGTGGCCGATGGAGTCGAGGACGGGAAACGGTGCACCTGCACGGACGAAAGCGGGTCTACTAGGGGCGGTAGGAGGCGGTAGGGGGCGGGAGCACGCGGCGAGCGCGATCAACACACACGCTCGCTTCAGGGCTTCCCTCCCGCGATGCCGAGCCCGGCGCCATCCGGCGCCGTGTCGACGCGCCCCACCACCGCGCGCCGCTTGGCGTCGATCACGATCAGCCGGCCCGGTGCGGCGGTCATCCCGGCCATCGGCATCGCCATGCTGATGCCGCCCATGTTCATGACGTTGTCGGTGTTGTGATTGGCGACGAAGACCAGCTTCCCATCGCCCGAAATGGCGATCCCATCGGGCTGCGCGAAGTCGCCCTTCACGGTGGTGATCACGCTCCAGCGCCTGGCGTCAACCACCGTCACGTCGTTGGAGCGCTGATTCGGCACCCACACCTCGGCGCCGTCCGGCGTGAACGTCACGAGCCAGGGCCAGTCACCCGTGCTGACCCGCTGCACGAGCCTGGGTTTCGACGCGTCGGCGAGATCGAACACCAGCAGCTTCCCCGTCAGCTGCGACGTCGCGACCAGCGTGCGGCCGTCGGGTGACACCGCCAGCTGCACCATCACCTGGCTCGTGTCCCCCCCGGGCACCTCGACGATGGCCACCTGCTCGTGCGTGGCGTCATAGACGGCGAGCTGATTCGTACCCAGGCTGGCAACGTAGGCGTGCTTGCCGTCGGGCGCGATGGCGAGACCGTGCGGCCGCGACACGAGCACTTCGACTTCTTCCGGCGTCATCGTCCTGCGGTTGATCACGGCGATGCGCGCCGGCGCGTTCACCGCCGACATCGACCGCGTCGCGTACAGCAGATCGCTCGTGCGATCGATCGCCAGGAGCCCCGGCGTGACCGTCTCGGCCTTGGCCACGACGTGATTGGCGCGATCGAGCTTCACGACCGCGTTGTCGCCGACGAGCGAGACGTACCAGTACGATCCATCCGGCTCGACGACGATGTGATGCGGCTTGGGGTGCGCGGAAAAACCCAACGCGGTGAAATCCACAGTCGCGACGATGGAGTCAGTCGCAGCGTTGACTACCGTGACCTTCCCCGACGCTTGATTCGCGACATAGACCAGCACGGGATCCGGCCGTCCGGCCGTCAGGCCGTCCGGCCGTCGGGCCGTCCCCATGCAGCCCAGCACAACCAGCAGCAGCGCGACTCGACGAATCACGGCACCGGCGCCGTCGGGCGCTTCTTCAGAATGAACAGCCCTTCCGTCATGCTCGACACCGCGACCACACCACTCTTGAAGAACGGATAGTTCCCCCACGTCCCCTCGAAGCCCGGCTCATCGGGACCGACCGGATGCGTGTCGAAGTAGCCGATCTCTTTGGGATTGAGCCGGTCCGTGATGTCGAGCACCCGCAGGCCGGACACGTAATTCGACTGATACATCGTGTTGCCGACCAGCCAGAGGTTGTGGTCGGTGGCCTTGTTCTTCGAGATGTACTCCCCCGCAAGCACGGGGTTGTCGAGGTCGCTCACGTCCCAGATCAGCGTGCGCGTGCCGTCGACGAGGCCCTGGATCTCGTCCAGCTCGTCGTCCTCGTACATGTAGCGATGGTCGTCGGTGATCCACCCCTGGTGCGCGTAGCCGACGTTCGGGTACGTGGCGCGCGAGATCGCAACCGGGTGCGCCTTGTCGGTTACATCGGCGATCGAGAGATGGGTCTCGTTCCAGCCGAAGCAGATCTGGCGGCCCTGATACTTGGTGGTGGGCCCGTGATATACGACGCACTGCGCGTCATGCGTGTAGCCCGTGCCCGCGCGGCCCGTCTGCGGATCGGAAAAGCAGCCCGCGAACTTGGGATGCAGCGGATCGCGCACGTCCACCATGTGCAGCCCGCCGCCGCAGGTCTCACCGCCGGCGTTGGAGCCCGTGAGATACATGTACCCGCTGGCGGTGTCGGACGCGATGTCGTGCACGCTGTGGGCGTCGGTGTAATGCGCGTCGGGCGTGAACGTCTGCGGTGTTCGGACGCCGCGCAGGCGGTTCAAGTCGAACACCTGCATGCCGTGCGCGCGCGCCGCGTCGGCGACGATGAACGCGTAGTGTTTGTACGTCTTGATCTCCCGCCAGAACGAGCCGGGCGAGCCGGGCGTCTTGGGCAAGTCGCCCAGGTACACCGGGCGGCTCGGGTCGGTGATGTCGACGAACGACGTCCCGTCCACGCGTCCCACGATCGCGATCTCGCGGCCGGTCTCGGGATCGTTGTAGCCCCACACGTCGCTGAGCTGCACGCCGCGCTTCCCGCCGATGGCGGACACGGGCAGGAACGACATCAGGTCCACCTGATGGCAGTCGAAGATCTGAACCTTCCCTCCCGTGCACTCACGCTGCGCGCCGCTGATCGCGGGCAACGAGGTCACGTCCCCGAGCAGCCGGGCCGACAACGCCCAGGTCCCGTTCGTGCGGCGCGTAAACAGCGCGACCGCGCCTTCGCCGTAATCGTCGTTGGCGATGGTCACGGCCACGAGCGATCCGGCGGCGACGATGCGCGCGCCAAACCGCTCCCCGTCGTCGAGTCCGGCCACCCCCATCTTGGTTGACCCGGTGAACCCGGTGGAGTCACGCGTCAGGCGATACACGCGCCCCTGGAACCCGTTGGAGCCGACGCCGCCCACCCACAGCTCGTTCCCCACCTCGGCGATCGCGGAGCCGAACCGGGAGCCGAACGAGCCGTCGAAGGGCAATGCGCGGGACACGGGATTCCAGCGGCCGCTCGCCGAGTCACGCGCGAAGATCCACACCGCGCCTGCGACGCGATCGTTGGTCGCTCCGATCAGGGCCGTATCACCCCGCAACAGCAGGGCCGAGCCGAATTGCGCGCTGCGTCCCGTCATCGGTCCGGGCGAGGGGATGCGGATCTCCATCGTCCAGGCTCCGGAGCGATCGCGATTATAGACGTACACGGCGCCCGTGCCGGAGTCGGCGCGCGAGCTGCCGATCAACAGGCGATTCCCCGAGGCGGCAAGCGCGCCGCCGAAGGCGGTGTTGGGCATGGTGTCGATGGGCGCGAACGTCGTTTCCGCGGCCCACGTATCGGCGTTGCGCTTGAAGACGAACACGGCGCCCCGGCGGCGGTCCGGACCCGCGGCGATGTAGGCGCGGTCGCCCGAAACCAGGATGGCGGACCCGAAGCCGTCCTGGGTCGTCCGCCCGCCTGGAGCCGTGATCCGGCCGCGCTCGCGCCATGCACCCGTCGCGTCGCGGGCGAACAGATACACCGCGCCCCGGCCGGAGTCGGCTTTGGCGGAGCCTACCAGCAGGGTCGTGCCGTCGACCGCGATCGCGCTGCCGAAGCCGTCGCCGTTCGTGGCACCCGGCATCGTCACCCTGCTCGCGGCGCGCCAGGCACCGTTGGCGTTCTGCCGGAACACGTACACCAGGCCCGGCCCGTATGCGTTGCCAGGCTGGCCGACGTACACCTCGCGTCCGCTGATCGCGAGCCCTTCGCCGAACGAGCCTTGCGCGGCGAGGGCAGGAGTGGTGACCGCACAGAAAACGGCGGCCAGAAACAGATGTCGCTGCGACACGGATCAAATCTCCGGTTGGTTAAGGTCGGACGATTCGGTTGGGGAGCGTCTGATCCCCACGATGTGGCTGTGCGCGATCAGGCGAAGAGCTGGGAGGACTGGGAGCTAGAAGGTGGCGGCGGTCGCATCCCCGCGAGTGCCCGGCCGGCGTCAGTCCAGCGCGAGCGCATCCACTCGCTGAGCCACAGCGGCAGCGAGCGCGCCTGCTCGATCGGCTCGTCGCTCACCGTCGGCTTCGTGCCGTTGAGCATCTCCCGCGCGAGCGCCTGCACCGCCGCCATGTCGTTGCGCGTCGTCGCCGGCTTCCCCAGGGCGGAGGCGAGCCCGGTATCGACGAGCAGTATCCCGGCATCGGCGAGCAGCACGTTCTCCGGCTTCACCTCGCCATGGGCGATCCCGGCGGCGTGCGCGTGTGCGAGGCCGTTCAGCACGCCACGCAGGATCTCCACCGTTCTCGCGAGCGGCACCGCCCCGTTGTTGTCGATCCAGGCACGCAAGGTCGTACCCGGCACGAACGGCCGCGTGTGATACACGAATGACCCCGCGCGCCCCGCGCCGCGTGGTTTCACGAGATTGGGATGGTTCAACCGCTCGGCGATCAGCAGGACGGCACGCTCGAATTGCAGATCGTTGATGCCGAGCGACAGCGCGGCGGGCAGCACCTTGATGAGGAGCTCTGTGCCGTCCTGAGATTGGGTTGCCACGAAGAGCCGGTATTCGCCTACCGGCCGCACTTCACGCTCGATCCGATACAGAGGGCCCAGATCGTCCGCTAAGGCGTCGCGGAGTTCGGACATGGTCGCAAGTTACCCAGGCGGTCGCGGATGGGAAGGGACTACTCCCCCGTCGCCCGCTGAATCCCTTGGTATAGGGTTTGCGCCCGAGCACGCTCGTCGGGCGATCCGAAGATCTTCTCGCCGTCAAAGCGCCCATTCTCGATGAAGATCTCCGAAATCTTGTTGCCCGCCGTGACGCTGCCGGCCACGTATACGCCGGGCACCGACGTCTCCAGTGTGTCCGGCCTGATCTCGGGACGGCCGGTTTGGCGGTCGTACTTGATGCCGATGCGATCGAACAGGCCGAGATCAGGATGGAATCCGATCAGCGCGTACACGCGATCGGCGGGGATCGCTTCCTCACCGCCCAGGGCGTGCACGCGCACCGCGCGCGGCGTGATGGCGGCGACGTGGGTGCCGAGGCGGGCCGCGATTTCGCCGGCTTTGATGCGGTTTTCGAGATCCGGCCGCAGCCAGTACTTCACGCTCTGCGGCCACGTGGTGCCACGGTAGATGATCGTGGTGCGGGCACCGGCTCGAAACAGCTGCAGCGCCGCCTCGACGGCTGAGTTCTTCCCGCCGATGACGACGACGTCGAGCCCATAGGAGCGGTGCGCCTCGTCGAAGTAGTGATGGACGTGCGGCAGGTCTTCGCCCGGCACGCCCAGCCGGTTGGGGTGATCGAAGTAGCCGGTCGCCAGGACCAGCTTGTCCCAGGAAATCGCGGCTGTGCCGAGACGCGTTTCGACCTCATGCGCGTTGATGGGTCTGGTATACGTCTGAACTCGAATCCCTTCTGCGCGCGCCACTCCGCGATAGTACTTCAGCGCTTCTTCCCGCGTGGCCTTTGGGCCGGCGCACACGAGCGGGTGGCCGCCGATCTCGAGCCGCTCGGGCGTCGTGAAGAACGTCATGTTGATGGGATAGCGCACGATCGAATTGGCGAGCGCGCCGGCGTCGATCACGAGCGGATCGATGCCGCGGCGCTTGGCGGAAATGGCGCACGCCAGCCCGATCGGGCCGGCACCGACGATGATCGCTGCTTCGTGCTGCATCGTGACGGAGAATCTAAGCGACCTTTCTCCCTTTATAGGCGTCCTCATAGGCATGAACCCTCTCCTCGCCGTCCTCATCGTCGCGCAAGCGCAGTCGTGGCAAGTCAGCATCGACAGCCTGGTCAAGAACGGAGACTACTCGGGGTCGTGCTCGTAGCGCGGAACGGCGTCCCCGAGTTCGAGCGCGCCTACGGCATGGCCGATCGGGAATCATCCGGAGCGGGCTCCGGGCGAACTAGTGGGGGCCGGGAGACCCCGCACTCCGCGACGATCCGCGGATGATGTCGACGCGCAGCTCCACCCAGCCGTCGACCTGACGATACTCGACGCGCACGCCATGCTCTCCCTCCGTGAGCGACGCGTAGTTGACCCGCGACTCGTGCGGCGTCCACGCGTCGATCACCAGCGTGCCATCCACCCACACTCGAACCGCATCGTCGCTGATCGTGCGCAGCGAGTACGTCCCCTCCGGTAACGTGACAGACCCCGCGGCCTCGAGCGTCCAGTCGCGCTGCGGCAGGAACACGTAGGCTCGAGGCGGTCGATACCACATCAGATCGAGTCTCGGCAGGGTCCACACAGAATCGCCGACGCGCACCCGCCAGTTGATCGCGGGCTCGAAGCGCCCGTAGGAGAACCGGCCGTTCCCCGACTCGAGTATGAGTCTCCAGTTACCCAGCGAGTCAGGGTGCGGAATGACCGAGATGTGATCACCGATGCGCCCGGAGTCTCTCGACCATGCTTGGAGGCCGCGTGTCGAGACGACGCGCCACGCGCCGGGCGGGCCGAGCGTGGCGAGGCGCAACGGCACCGCACGCGTCGAGTCGCCGGCCGGCCACAGCTTGGGCTCGCGATAGTCGTACGGACCCCATTCGTCGACGATGATGGCGGAGCGATCTCGCTCAGCATGTTGCGCCTTGGGTGGCGAGGAAACGGGCGGCGAGAACGTCGGCGGCGCAGGCCGGCGCTGGGCGGCGGCGGCGGCCGTATCCAGGCCCGTGGTGTTTGCCACCTTCAGCGTGATCTGGTTTTTGGAGAATACGTTGCGACCAATCTGATAGTCTCGGCTGCGCGTGTCGCGATACTTGGGATACCCCCAATCGGAGGGCACAATCGAGTCGGCCCACAGGCGAATGGCGGTTGAGTCGCCGCCGAACGTGTTCAGGGCAATGGTGTTGTTCTGACCGTGCTCGATCGCGATGCCGGTGCGGTTGTTCTTGAAATCGTTCCCGATGATCTCGGTGTCGTAGCTGTAGCCGGCCCACACGCCGTATTCGCCGCCCCACGCCTTGTTGGCGATGATCCGGTTGCGGCTGAACGTGGCCTCGACGCCGTTCGCGGTCGCGTAACTCACGTCGTTGCCGTAGAACAGATTGTCGTTCGACCCGCCCTTCCCCGAGTCCATCGTCGTCTGGCCGGCCCAGAGAAACACCCCGTCGCCGCCATGGGTCAGTGAGTTGAACGCGACGACGTTGCGATTGCTCTGCTCGTACAACAGCAGATCGGCGGAGTCCTGCCCGCGCGTGTAAAACCCGTGGCTGTAGCCGCGCACGTTGTAGTCGACCTGATTGTGCACGATCGTGTCGTCGCTGGAACGGTACAGCCCGATGCCGAGGCCTGAATTGAAGGAGAAGTTGTTGCCCTGGATCATCAGCGCATCCGAGCGGACCAGCATCAATCCGTTCATGCCACCCACCGCGGTGTTCCCCCGCACCTCGCCGCCGTTGACGTCCTCGAGGTAGATCGCCGTTCCGAACCGCAGCCACTCATTGTTCTCGTTGTGATGGAACGAGAGCCAGTCCACCAGGCTTTCGTGCTCGACCAGGCTGAAGAGCCGAGGCTTCCACATGTGACTGAGGTCGTTGTTCAGCAGCGTGAGGCCCTGCGTGCCGCGGGCGAGGATGCCGAACCGGTAGCCGCGCGCGCGCGCGTTCATGATGCGGATGTTGGAGCCACCATCGACGAGGATTGCGACGCCGCCACGGAGATCGGGATCGATGCCCGACGGGGTCCCCTCGAGTGTCGCGCCATTGAAGTCCACGCTGACGTTGTCGCCGCGAATGGTGATCGGCGGGCCACTCAACGCATACGTCCTGGGAGCGACGCGCGTCGACTGGGTGATCACCATCCCGGGCCGCAGCTCGACGTCCTGCGGCCCTTGCGCAAGCACCACGACTAGCAGCAGCATGATGCCAACTTATGCTCGGGCGTAATCTTCCGCTGGTCACCGCGTTGCCGTTCGTGGTGCTACTGCTCGTGATCGCGCTGGCGCCGCTGCTCACGCCGCCCCAGTGGCATACCAACCGCAACCGGGCCATCATCGCCGCAATCATCTCGCTGCCCATCCTCCTGTATCTCGGCGTCGCGCTGGGGCCGGAGGGGCGCCATGTGCTCGCCGAGAAGATCCACGAGTACCTCGGCTTCATCGTTGTCATCGGGGCGTTGTTCGTGATCTCGGGCGGGATTCACCTGCAGGGATCGCTGTCCGGGACGCCGCTCGTCAATACCGGCATGCTGGCCATCGGCGCCGTGCTGGCGAACCTGACGGGGACGACCGGCGCCTCGGTGTTGCTGATCAGGCCGCTGCTCCGCGCCAACAAGCGCCGCAAGCGCGTCGCCCACATCGTCATCTTCTTCATCTTCATCGTGGCGAACTGCGGCGGGCTCCTCACGCCGATCGGCGACCCACCCCTGCTGCTCGGCTTCCTGAAGGGGGTGCCGTTCCGCTGGACGCTGCAGTTGTGGCCGCAGTGGCTGTTCGTGAATGGCGCCCTGCTCGTGGTTTTCAACGTGTGGGACCAATGGGCGCTGAACAAAGATGAAAAGGAGCTCCCTGGCTCACAGCACGAGCAGGTGCTGATCCATGAGCCGCTTCGAGTGCGGGGTGCGGTCGAAGTGCTGGTGCTGCTTGCCGTCCTGATCACGATCATTGCGGCTGGCCACTCGGCCGCGCGCGGCGCTCCGTGGCCGATGGGGGTTCAGGAGCTGGTCATCGTAGGACTTGGAGTCTTGGGGTTTGTAGCAGGATCGGCCGAGCGGCGGGAGAAGAATTTCTTCGCCTGGGGCCCGATCCTCGAAGTCGGAATTCTGTTCGCGGCGATATTCGTGACGATGGCGCCGATGCTCGAGATCCTGAACGCCTGGAGTCAGGGCACCCGGGAGATCTTCGGCATCCGCTATGGGGTGACGACGCCCGGCCAGTTCTTCTGGACGACTGGCGCGCTGTCGAGCGTGCTCGACAATGCGCCGACCTATCTCGCGTTCGCCGCGGCCGCGGCCGGGTTGCACGGCGTGGCGCCGCATGGTGCCTACATCGGAGCGCTCGCGGCGAGCCCGGAAGCGTCCAGGCTGCTCGAGGCGATCTCGACCGGCGCGGTGTTCATGGGCGCCAATACCTACATCGGCAATGCACCGAACTTCATGGTGCGCGCGATTGCAGAAGAAAACGGCGTGAAGATGCCGTCGTTCTTTGGCTATATGGTGTACAGCGTTGGGATATTGCTGCCGATCTTTATAGGCGTGGCGGTGGTGTTTTTCGGGTCTTGAATCGATGGACGCCGTCCAAGGCGCGCATTCGCGCCGCCGCAGCCACGTTAGTGAGCTCGTTGACCAGCAACTCCCAGCGCTCCACACCCAGGCGTGTGCGCAACTTCTCCTGCACCTGTTCCCAGCGGGGCCGAGCGAAGTCGAGGGCTTTCGTGCCGGCCGGTGTGATCAACCAATGGCACTCGCGCTTGTCCTCCCCCGCTTGAGCGCGAATCAGCCCGCGGCGCTCCATCGCCGCGAGCGTTCGCGTGAGGGTCGTTCTGTCTATCGTGAGTACCTCGGCGATCATGCCTTGCACCAATGGCTGCCTGGCGAGGACATACAGCAGCGTGAACTGCGGCACGCTCAGCCTCGACGGGCCGAGCGCCCGCTCGTAGAGACGACTGACCGAGCGGGACGCTCGTTTGAGGCTTGCGCAGACGCACACCAGCTGCGGCAGAGTCTCAAGCTGCATTGAGGCGAGTGACTCCGGCGGTCATGGGTCCCCCTCTGCGGTGGCCAGAAAACTACGTGTATATACACCTATTGTGCTTGAAAACAAGAACCCCGGGGGTTTGTTCCCCCGGGGTCTCAAGACCTCGTGAACCCTAGACTTTGATCTTCGCTGCCCGAATCCGTGCGGCGACATTATAGCCGTCGCTGAAATTCAGCTGCGGATCGGTCAGTACCTGATTCTTCAAGACACGAGCATCCGGGAGGTTGCCTGCGGCCACATAGCATTCGGCGGTCAGCGTGCGAACCCATGGATCGTCGAGTGGCGCACCCGTCAGCTGGCTCAGTGCTTCCTTCGGCTTGTTTTCCCGCAATGCGATAATCGCGCGCATGATGCTGGCCCGCGTTGCATTGTAGTTATCGGGCTGCGCCAGTGCCGCGAACTTCTGGATCGCCTGGCGCGCGGCATTGATGTCTCCACCGACGGTATACGTCGCCGCTGTCATCTCGACCTGCATCGGATCATCGACACCGCGAGCCTCAGCCGCGCTCGCAAGGTAGCCCGCCATTAGCGTTCCCCGACCAGACTGCGCGTCGGTGAACGCCATATCGCGATAGATCGCCGCAATGAGGACCGGGCGGTTCAACGCCTGGGCATCACGCAACGCGATGGCGAACTGATCCATGCCTTCCTTGACCAGTCCATCCATCAAGAAGCTCCGCGCCAAATCGCGGGTGTAGCCAACGCTGGTCGCTTTCGAGGGCGAACGGGCGATCGCCTGCTGGATCTGGCGACGCGCCTCCGCGCCACGGCCACTCAGCTGAAGCACCTCGGCGCTGCCGAGATAGGCCTCGGTGAACGTCGAGTCGAGCTGCGCTGCACGAGCATAGTGTGCCATCGCATCAGTGAATCGGCCTTCCCACTGGAGCAGCTCGGCAAACGAGTCGTGGGAGTTGGGCTGGTCGGGGGCGAGCTCGACGTACTTCCGCACAGCGGTGAATGCGCCCGCGCGATCGCCCGTCTGCCACAGGTTGTAGGCGAGAATGTTGTAGGTCGGAGCGTCATCGGGGAATCGCGCGATGACAGCGCGCAACACCGGAATCGCGTCTGTCGGGCCGTCCTGCGCAAACGCGGTGAAAAACGCGATGCTGGGATCACCTGGCAGCAGCTCGCTGGCAGCGCTGAACAGCTCCCGCGCCTGACGCCGGTTGCCTGCTACGAATTCGCGAAATGCCAGCGCCGTCACCATCTCGCCGGTCGACGCGGACGACATCGTCGCAATGCCGCGGTCCACCTCGGCCTTGCGTTCATCCTTCGTCAGGTCGGGCGCCGCCCATCCGCGCATTACACGGGCCAGACCGAAATTGCCATCCAGCGTCGCGGCGCGATCGAAATGAGTCGTGGCGCGGCTGAAAAAGATGTTGCGCGCATCCGTGAGACCGGCCCAGAAATGTCGTGACGCTTCTTCGTTCGTCGTCGTCACCCGGAGCCGCTGCGGCGCGGTCGAGGCGACGGTGACCTGCTGTGCAATCAGCGCAGCCGGCAGCAACGCCAGCAGCAGAATGCTTCTTACTAGACCCTTCATGTGTTCCCCGTTCTGCGGTGAGAAAAAAGAACGCGGGGCCCTGGCAGATCTCGCCAGGGCCCCGCGATGTGAAGCAAAGGCTAGTGCGTGACGGCAGTATATGGTGTGTTACGTGCTGGGGTAAGTGACTGGATCTGCCCAGGTATGGGATCGCCACGCAACGCCTGCTGCGCGTCGAGCTTGTGGATTTGGTCGTGAGACCACCAACACCAGGTATTCGCGTCAACCGCGATCACGACGTACGGAACGGCTGTCTGGGCGGCGGTACGGATGTCGGTCTCAGAGAGCGCACAGAGGTCGCGGGGGTTCGCGTTGGGATCGCCCCCTCTCAACCCTTCGAGCGGATGATTGTGCCAGATGGCCACGGCCGTCGCCGGGCATGCGCCGAACGTGGCTTGCACGGCGCTCGAGGCTTTGGGCTCAGGCATCAGGAAGCCGGTCACGACTGTGGTTGGACCATCGCTCGAGCCGGTCAGACACAGCACGACCTCGGTGCGCAGCCCAGCCGCGAGCGTCTGGAGCCGGACGAGCAGGCTGGAGTCCACCACGAACCGCACAGGAGGCGGCGCGAGGAGACTCAGGAGCGCGACGACGCTACCCAAAGTCACGTTGGACCATAAGATAGGAAGCGGATGAGCTTCGATCCACTACCCCAGCAACGCCTCGCCATCGAGGCGGACCTCGGCCCCGTCCTCGTCGTCGCAGGCCCTGGCGCCGGCAAGACATTCTGCCTCACCTCGAGAATCCAATTCCTGATCGACAGTGGTTTCAATCCGCAGCGCATTTGCGCCCTCACGTTCACGAATCGCGCCGCCGAAGAAATTGCGACGCGGCTTGGCAGCGGCGACGTGTGGCGCGGGACGATGCATGCGTTCTGCCTGCAGCTGTTGCGGGAATTCCATGACGATGCGGGTTTGCGCAAAGGCTTTGGCGTCGCCGACGAGGACTACCAGCGCGTCATCCTGAGCCGGTTGCGCGTCCCCGCCGACCGGCGCGGCCAGCTGTTGACGCTGTTCGGCCGGCATCGCTTTCAGGGCTACCGCCTCACCCCCAACGATCAGCGGCTGTTTCGCGAGTACCAGAGCTGGCTCGCGCACCGCAACATGGTCGATTTCGACGAGCTGATTACGCGCGCCGAACCGCTGGCAAATCGGATTGCCGACCGGTGGGACTATCTGCTGGTGGACGAGTTCCAGGACGTGAACGCCGTCCAGTACGACTTCCTCAAGAAGCTCGTGCAGCGACACGGCAATTTCTTCGCCGTGGGCGACGACGAGCAGTCGATCTTCGCCTGGACCGGCGCGGATCCCTACGTGCTGGTGCGCTTCAAGCGCGACTACGAGGTCGAGCCGATCGTGCTCGAGAAGAACTGCCGGTGCTCCAGGCAGATCTTCCAGACCGCCCGCCGCGTGCTGGCGCAAAATCCGCAGCTGTTCCAGAAGCAGCTCACGGCCGACCGCGAATCGAGCCACGAGGTCCAGGCCCTGTCGTTCCGGGACGAGGAAGAGGAAGCGACATGGCTGCTGGAGGATCTCGCCCAGCCCTGGGGCGACTGCGCGATTCTGTATCGCAAGCACCGGGTGGGTGAGTACCTGGAGGGACGGCTGCTGCGCGCCGGCATCCCGTGTCGCCTGGCCCGGGGCCGCTCGCTCATGGAGGATGACGTCATCAAGTACGTCATCACCGCGCTGCGCATCGTGCGGCACCCCGACGATCCCGTTGCGCTCGAGGCGTTCGCGCGCTGCGTGCTGTCCGAACACTTCCTGCAAGAGGTCGAAGCGGCGATCGAGGGCGACTTCCTGTCGTCGGTGCGGGCCCTGGCGCGACGGCGGCCGGCGCAGGATCCCGATACCAAGAAGCTGTGGCGGCTCGTCTATCAGGTCGAAAACCTGAGGGCCCTGCCACGATCGCACGGCACGCTGCAAGCCGTCGTGGACGAGCTGCTCTCGCAGAGCATTGGCCCCTACCGCAACGCGCTCGAGGAACGGTACGATGAGCTGAGCGATCCGGCCGCGATCCCGGAGGCGGTGCAGCTTGCGCAAGCGCTTTCAGAGCCGATCGCTTTCGCCCCGATGGGCGGTTTGGAAGTCGCTCTGCGCGGAATGGTCATTGCGTCCGGCATCCGGAACGTCGGCTCGGCGACGGATGGCGGGATCAAGACAGACGGGTTCACACTCTTCAAGGCCCTGCAGCTGCTGCACGCGCGCGACCTCGACGCTCGGCTCGGCCGCTACGTCACGTTTGACTTCGAGACGACCGACACCGACGTCGCGACGTGCGGCGTCGTCGAAATCGGGGCGGCCCGGGTGGTGAACGGCGAGATCGTCGAGCGTTTTCACACGCTCGTGAATCCGTACAAGCCGATCTCGGCCGGCGCGTCCAAGCTGCACGGGTACACCGACGCCGACGTCGCGCACGCCCCGTCGTTTTCCGAGGTGCTTCCGCAGTTCATGGCTTTTGTCGGCCAGGATATTCTGGTCGCTCACAACGGCCAGAAATTCGACATTCCCGTGTTGCGCAGACTGGCGCCGGTGGATCACCTCGTGTTCTACGACACGCTGCCCCTCGTGCGCTCGCTGTCGCCGGACAGCGCCAAGCTCGAGGACATCGCGCTGCGCAGTGGGATCGACGTCGGCCGAGCGCACCACGCACTCGACGACGCGTGTACGCTGGCCAAGGTCTATCTGGAGCTGGAAACGCAGCGTGTGATTCGCGCGCGCAAGGCCGTGCTGAACAACGTGGTCGATTATCTCGGGCTCGCGTTGGGGATCGAGCACGGCGCACGGAGCAACGAGCAGGAGCTGCTGTTCAACATCGGACGCATTCGGGCGCTGGGGCGCTACAGCGACGCGCTCGAGTTCTACGCGATGGAGCGCGAACGGACCGGCGTGTCAGCGCCGGACGTCGACGAGGTGATTCGCCGCCTGGGCGGGCGCTCGCTCATGACCAAGCTGCGGGCCGACAGTGATCCCGCGCAGCGCTATCCGACGGCGGTGGCGAGACTCGGCGCGTTGATGAAGTCCGGGGGGACGAGTCTTCACGATGAGATCGACGAGCTGCTCGAGCGTGTCGCGCTGTCCACGTCGGACGGCGTGGACCTGGCGCCGGACCGGATCAACCTGCTTACACTGCACGCGACCAAGGGGCTCGAGTTTTCGCGCGTGTACATCGTGGGCGTGGAAGACTACGAAATCCCCGGCTTCCAGGCGGCGACCAACAACATCACCGACGAAATCGAAGAGGCGCGGCGGCTGCTCTATGTGGGAATGACGCGGGCTCGCGAACAGCTGATTCTGACGAGAACCGAGCGCCGCGGCGGCAGAGATACCGGCGGCAGCACGTTCCTCGAGGAGATGGGACTCCTAGCGCGAGATCAGCTCAGTCTCTCCGTACCTGCGGAGACGGGGGAAGGCTGCTAACGTATCACCGGTGCCCGGCCGTTTCCGGTGGTACTCGCCCCTGCTGATCGTCGCGCTACTCACCTGCGGCAAGGACGCGACGGCGCCCGACGAGCCGGGCCTGCCCAGCCCCTTCGCGGGGTTGTGGTCCTATAGCGAGAATCTCGAAAACGTCGGCGAACAGATTACGTGCCACAACGAGGGCACGGTCGTCATTTCGCAGGACGGTGCTGATTTGAGTGGGACAGTGACGCAGGTCGGAGGTTGCACCATCGGCGGCGACTTCGTGGATAACTCCGGCACTGCGAGCTTCTCCGGCAATGTGGGCGCGGCGACCGTACGATTTCGGTTCGCAGGCTGTAACTACCAGGGAGATCTCTTCAACACACCGCGCGACAGCGCCGGCGGTGAGGTCGATTGCTCTGTCACGATCCCGCTCCATGGCCGAGTCACGCTCAGCGGCACATGGTGGGCAATCCAGGGAACGGAGACCGGCCCGCCCCAGGTCAGCGGCACCATCGTCACGCCGCCGAACGACATCATGTTTGTCACGGGCGAAACGTTCCGGCTCACCATCTCGGCGTCCGATGACCGCAAGCTGCACTCGGTGGGGTATCGCATTGGCCCACCGATGAACGTTCAAGACTCCATCACGACGACCGATACCACGTTCGCGGACACGACCGAGTTCGTGGTGCCGGCGAGCTGGGAGGGTCAAGCGGACGTGATGGTGTGGGCCCGCGATGCGGCCGGCTCAGCAACGTTTCAGAACATCGGGACGTTGCGCGTGCTGAACGGCATCCGCCGGCCGTTCCAAACGCTGGCGCTCGGCGTTCGCGCCGCCGACGCCGCGTTCGATTCGGCGCGGAACACGATGTATTTCTTCCAGCCGGAAAGCGCGCGGGTGGCAGTACTCGCACTGAGCTCGTTCACGCTCGGCGCGTCGATCCCCGTCCCAATGGCCCCTGCGGGGTACGTCAGCCTTGGGATCGACCTCGTACCCGGCGGTGACACGGTCGTACTGGCGCTCCCCGACACGGCACGCCTCGGATTGCTCGATCGACTCGCCAATACCGTCACGACGAGCAGGATCACGACAGCGAACGGCACCACGCTCATGCGCGTGACGGCGAACCGGCATGTCTTTGTCTATGGATCACGAGACTCGTCGGGTTTCACGTTCTTCGGGGTTTGGGACCGCGATCTTGCAACCGGCGTTGACACGCTGCGTCGTGACATCGGTTCATTCAGCGGTCATCTCGGCGCGATCACGTCGATGTTTCGCTCGCCTGACCAAAAGAAGCTGCTGGTGATCAGCGGCTGCGCGTATCTCTACGACGTGACGTCAGACAGTTTCTCGTCGTGCGGCGCGACTGGTTTCGGCGGGTTCGAGCTGGCGACGGCGACCACGACCGGAGACAAATGGCTCATCGGCGACAAGCTGCTGGATAGCTCGCTGGCGCTGCTCGCGACTGTGCCGGGACTGACGGCGGAAGGGCATGCCGGCATGTCGCCTGACGGCACCGCGGCCTATCGACCTGCGAGCTACGGCTATGACAAGATCGCGCTGCCCTCGGGCACGCTGCTGGAACGCGTCCGGATCCCCGTTCCTGTGACGGGCGTAACCGTGTTTCCGCAGAACGATCGATTGTTCCTGTGGAGTGACACCTTCACGAGCACGCTCGGATTGGGAACCACTCGGGCGACGGTGGTGACATTGCCGTAGGGGGCTACTGCACCATCCCGAACCGCTTGTTCTGCTTCGTCATCTTGAGGAAATAGCGCAGCCGCTGCTCGAACGCTTCGCGCCGGTGCCGCGCCGCGGCAATCCACCCCACCCGAATTCGCCTGTACGAGGCCGGAAAGCGCTGAAAGTTGCGCCACGTCGTTGCGTCTTGCTTCAGTCGTTTTTGGATATCCGGTGGCACCTTCCCCGATTTCTTTCCGGCATGCGCGATCGCATCCAGGCCAGCCTTTGTCATGCGGCCTGACTTGATCAGCCGGCGCACCCGCTCGCGGTTCATGTCCGACAGCTTGCTGGTCTTTTTGCGCGGTGAATAGCGCTGCGCGTACTCCTTCTTGTCGATCGGCTTGAGAAGGCTGTCGATCCAGCCGTAGCAGAGCGCTTCCTCGACCGCGTCGTTATAAGGAATGCGCAGCTTGCCGCTCTCCTTCTTATAGTAGATCAGCCAAATCTCGGACGCGTTTTTGTGATTCTTGGCCAGCCAGGCGCGCCACTCGCTGCGATTTTTTGCATACAGAGTCTTGCCGACCTTCATCGGCCCCCCGGGTCCGCCGTCATATCAACAATCTTGGATGTGTCAGGGCTGGGGGGCTTTGATCTTCAGCGGCACGACCGCCGTTCCCCAATGCAGCCGAAACTCGGCCGAATCGGCATCGACCATCGGGAAATAGTAGGCGAGTGCCTCCATATGCGCGCCCGTCTCAGGCTTCACCTCCAGCCGCAGCGCATCGAGTGAATCGCCCGGGTAGCTCGTGTGCCAGACGCCGGTGCCCCGATTGAAGATCACGGTCCACGGTTTGGATTCCTCAGGGACGATCCACAGCGTGTAACGGCCGGCCTTGAGTGCCTGGCCATCGATCGTCACGTCCTTGCTGAACGAGATTGTCGTGGCCGAGTCGGCGCCGGGATGCCAGCGGCGTCCCCAGCGAACCAGGCCTCCGAACAGCTCGCGACCGCGAGCGACAGGGCGATTGTACGCCACGGAGATCTCGGTCGTGCCCACTCGCTGAGTCACCGATCCATGTTGACTCCGTGGGACCTGGGCATTCGCGCAGGGAGCGAAGAGCAACATCAAGCACAGCGCGCCGAGCCGAAGCCGGAGTATCGTGACGAGGTTCATGTACCGTGGAGCTTTCTGACGGTCTCGATGGTATCGGCGTCTTCCGGTTTCTTGTCTTCACGATAGCGAATCACGCGCGCAAAGCGCAGCGCCAGGCCACCCGGATAATGTGGACTGTCCTGCAATCCGTTGAAGGCGATCTCGACCACCAATTCAGGTCTCACAAACACCGTGATCCCCGACTCCCGGATCTTGAGCTCCTGGAGCTTCTGCGTTTGCCACTCGAGCAGCTCGTCGGTCATGCCCTTGAATGTCTTGCCGAGCATGATGAAGCCACCGTTGGGATCGCGGGCGCCGAGGTGCAGGTTCGAGAGCCGGCCCTTGCGACGACCATGGCCCCACTCGGCGGCGAGTACGACCAGATCGAGCGTGTTCGCCTGCTTGATCTTGTACCAGGCGAGGCCGCGCCGCCCCGCCTGGTACGTTGAGTCGAGCCGCTTGGCCATCAGGCCCTCCTGCCCCGCCGCCATCGCCTGGTCGAAGAACCGTTGAGCTTCCATTGCATCCGCGGTGATGATGCGGGGCGGACGATACGCCTCGGGCAAGAGCTTGATGCGGGTGGAATAGGGCTGATCAAGCAGCGATTCGCCGTCGGCATAGAGACAATCGAAGAACACCGGCACGCCCGTCCCCAATCCCTTCATGGTATCCTGAAACCGCAAGGGCCGGCCGTCCGGCGTCAGGACGACGGCCTCGCCATCCAGTATCACCGCGTTCATATCCACATTCTTGGATATGTCCACGATCCTAGGGAGCTCGGCGGTGATGTCGTTCAGGATGCGCGAATACACGCGCACCTCCTGACCTCGTTTGTGCACTTGAATGCGAATGCCATCGAATTTGTACTCGAACGCCGCCGGCCCGAGCTCCGCGAGCGCCTCGCCCACGTCGGCCGCGGTTTTGGCGAGCATCGGCTTGATGGGGCGGAACAACTGGATCGCGACGCCCTTCAGATCGCCCGTCGCGACGGCGCCGAGACTCCCCGTCAGCATCGCGGCGCGGCGGACTTCGGTCGCTGGAATGTCGCGCGCCTTCGCGAGTGCCTCGACCATGATGCCTTCGAGTGCGCCCTGGCGCAGCTCGTTCGTGATCAGGCGGAACAGAAAATCCTGCTCTTCGGGCGTTGCCCGCGCGAAGAGATCGCCCAGCAGTTTCTTCTTCTCGGTTCCCGACCCCTTCCCCGACGTCTTCGCAATGCGCTCGAGCGTCTCATCAACCTCTTTGATCTCGAGCTGTGCCGCGCTAGCCCCCAATCCCTGATCCCTAGTCCCTTGTAGCGTCGCCCAACCGACGCCGAGCTTCGACTGCGGCAACGTGCCGGAGAGGTAGGCGATGACGGTCTCGATCTCCTCGGGACGCGCCTGCTGGAGGAGATCGGCCAGGAGCTTGATTTTGGCGAGGCGGCCGGAAGTGGACGCGACTTGCGTAGAAGTCGAAACGAGCGTTTGGAGGAGCACCCCGGGAATTTATCAGCACCAAATGTGACAAAAGCGGTACCGTGCATTACCTTGGTCTATGATCAATACTCCCCACCGTTTGGCGTCCAATTAGCTCCAATCGCGCCGCCGCGCGCAGTCCGCTCGTCGCGGACCGCGGCCCTGCGCGCTGTCCTGCCTGCCAGCAGTACCTCCAATTCAAGACGGATCGCTACGGGCGCATGGTCGAGTACTGCGCGTGCGGCCATCGCGCCTTCGTCGAGCGCCGGACCGGTAAGCGCGACGAGCCGTAGCACCCGGCCAAAGCACCGCACAAATTAGGGTCGTGAAGAATCACGAGCGCGAGCGCCTCGCGACCGCGTTGCGCGGCCGCTATACAGTAGAAAGGGAAGTCGGCCAGGGCGGGATGGCGATCGTCTATCGCGCCCGCGATCTGAAACACGACCGCCTCGTCGCGATCAAGGTGCTCAAGCCCGAGCTGGCGAACGCGCTCGGCCCCGACCGGTTCCTGCGCGAGATCAAGCTCACCGCTCAGCTCAGCCATCCCCACATCCTGCCGCTGCTCGATTCGGGTGAAGCCGACGGCCTGATCTACTACGTCATGCCGTTCGTCGAGGGCGAGACGCTGCGGCACCGGCTGCACCGCGACGGCAAGCTGCCGCTCGACGAAGCGCTGCGCATCACGCGCGAAGTCGCCGACGGCCTCGAATCGGCGCACCGGCGCGGCGTGATCCATCGCGACGTGAAGCCCGAGAACATCCTGCTCGAGGAAGGCCACGCCGTCGTCGCCGATTTCGGCATCGCGCGCGCTGTCGCGGAATCGTCCGAGCAGAAGCTCACCGCGACCGGCATCGCGGTCGGCACGCCCGAGTACATGAGTCCCGAGCAGATGATGGGCGGGCGCGGCGGCACGATCGACGCGCGCACCGACGTGTACGCGCTCGCGGCCGTGTTGCACGAGCTGCTCACCGGCACGCCGCCGAAACACGGCACGCTCGCGGACCGGCCCGAGATTCCGGGCGACGTCGCGCGAGTGCTGCGCCGCGCCATGGACGACGACCCCGCGCGCCGCTTTCCGACGACGTCCGCGTTCGCCGCCGCGCTGCCTCGCCCCTCCTCCGGCGCGAGTGACCTCGGCGCCGTGACGCGGCTGGCGCGCCGGCCGAAGTACGCGATTCCCGCGATCCTGGTCGTGCTGCTCGCGCTGCTCACGGTGTTCATCGCCGGCCGTCCGGGCCGGGCCCGCGAGCGCGGCCGCGCACTCCTGGCGCAAGCGACGCTGCTCGCCGACTCCGGTCGCTACGAAGAGGCCTATGACGCGCTAGCCAAAGCGGAGCGCGCCCGGCCGGGTGACAGCGCCGTGGCGCGACTGCAGCCGAAAGTCGCCGAGATCATTGGCGTGACGAGCGAGCCCGCCGGCGCCAAGGTCTATGCTCAGCGCTTTGTGCCCGGGCAAGCCCGTCGCGACAGCGTGCTCCTCGGCGAGACGCCGCTCGCGCCGCGACCCATGCCGCGCGGTGACTATCGCATCACGGTCAGCAAGGACGGTTTCGTCCCGTACACCACGCTGAGCCCGACGCACGGCACGCGCTCGCGCCAGAACGGCTGGCGCACCGGTGAAGCCGTGACGATCGCGGTCAAGCTCGCGCCGGCGGAGGGTGTCCCGCCCGACATGGTGTTCGTGCCTGGCGGCTCGTACACGCTGGCCGGTCCCAAGATGCCACTGGGTGTCACCGCCACGTTGGACGATTACTTCCTCGATCGCTACGAAGTGAGCAACGAGCAGTACAAGGCGTTCGTGTCCGGCGGCGGGTATCACGGCGCGAACCTCGCGCGCTTTGTCGACAAGAGCGGCATGGCGGGGCCGCGCGGCTGGACCGGGCAGGAGTACCCGCAGGAGCGCGGCCGCTATCCCGTGACCGACGTGAGCTGGACCGAAGCGGCGGCGTACTGCGCGACGCAGGGGAAGCGGCTGCCGACGGTATTCGAGTGGGAGAAGGCGGCGCGCAACGGACAGGTTGCGACCGGCGAGGGCGTGTCGATGCCGTGGGGGTATTCGCGGCCGGGCGACGCGACGGACGTGCGGGCCAACTTCGGCGGCAGCGGCACGATGCCGGTGGACGCGTATTCGTTCGGGATCAGCACGTACGGCGCATACAACATGGCCGGCAACGTGAAGGAATGGACGGCGAATCCGCTGCTCAGCGGGCGCGGCGTGACGGGCGGGTCGTGGCAGGACCTCGCGTATCTCTACTCGACGTACGGCGCCTACGACCCCAATGCGTCGTCGCCCGCGCTCGGATTTCGCTGTGCGCGCACGGCGCAGCCGGGCAGCAACGATCAGGGGGCGTTCCGGATTCCGTCGAACGATCGCACGCCGGTGTACACGCCGGTTTCCGCAACCGAGTTTGCCGCGCTGCTCGCGCATTACCGGTATGATCCGCGGCCGCTCGAGCCGCAGGTGTTGCAGACCGTCGAGACGCCCGATTGGACCAGGCTCAAGATCTCCTACATCGCGCTCGACAACGACACCGCGCTCGGCTACCTGTATCTGCCCAAGCAGGCGGCGGCGCCGTATCAAACGATGGTGTATCTGTCGAGCACGGCGGCGTTCATCGGGTTGCGCACCGTGCCGGAGGAAGTCGAGTGGGCAATCGGGCCGAATATTCGGGCCGGGCGCGCGGTGTTCGCGATCGTGTTTCGGGGGAGCGCCGAGCGGGCGTTTGGGCCGGGGTGGGAGCCGCCGGCGCCGAGCTCGGTGCGGTTCCGCGATCTCATGGTGCTGCATGGGACGGAGCTGCGCCGCGCGGTCGATTATCTCGAAACGCGCGCTGATATCGACAAGCGGCGACTCGCGTACGTTGGATTGAGCTGGGGGGCGGGCTCGCGGCTGCCGCTCGCGGCGATCGACGACCGGTTCCGCGCGGTCGTGCTGATCGGCGGTGGGATCGACGAGCGGCTGCAGCCGACGCTGCCCGAGGCGTCCAACATCAACTTTGCGCCGTACATCCGCCCGCCGAAGCTGTTGCTCAACGGCGCGGTCGATGAAGAGCATCCGTGGCAGACGCGCGGCTTGCCGCTGTGGAATCTGTTGCGGGAGCCGAAGCAGCTGGCGCTGGTTCCAGCCGTGGGCCACGTGCCGCCGCTTCAGGATCGCGTCCCGGCGATCAATCGCTTTCTGGATCAGACGCTGGGGCCGGTGCATCGCTAAGACCAGCGCGGGTTTGCTGCTCTACCGTGACAACGGTCAGCTCGAAGTATTCCTCGTGCATCCGGGCGGACCGCTCTGGGCAAAGAAGGATGACGGCGCGTGGTCGATCCCCAAGGGGGAATTCACGCCAGATGAAGATCCGCTCACCGCAGCTCAGCGCGAATTCATGGAAGAGACCGGCTGTACGGCCGGCGGATATTTCGTGCCGTTGACGCCGCTCAAGCAAAAGAGCGGCAAGATCGTGTACGCCTGGGCGGTGCGCGGCGACTGCGATCCGGAGCAGATCAAGAGCAACACGTTCACGTTCAAGGGGCGCGAGTTTCCCGAGGTCGACCGCGCGGCGTGGTTCGGGTTGGCGGAGGCGAAGCGGAAGATCTTGCCGGGACAGGCCGGTTTTCTCAAGGAGCTGGAACGGCTATGAGGCGAGTCACTTTTTCGGCAGCCATGAGCCTGGACGGCTACATCGCCGATCCCAAGGGCGGGTACGACTGGATCGTGATGGATCCGGAGATCGATTTCGACGCGATGTTCAAGCGCTACGACACCGTGTTGATGGGCCGAAAGTCATACGATGCCGCGCAGGGCAGCGACTACGGCATGCCCAAGCCGAACACGTATGTGTTCTCGAAGACGCTGCGCCAGTCCGACGTGAAAGGCGCGACCGTATCGAACGATCCGAAGAAGACCGTGACCGAGCTCAAGAAAGCCGCGGGCAAGGACATCTGGCTGTGGGGCGGTGGCGAGCTGTTCCGGAGCCTGCTCGAGCTGCGGCTGGTCGACGCGCTGGAGCTGGCGGTGATTCCGGTGCTGCTCGGCGACGGGTTGCCGCTGCTGCCGAAGTCCACCGGGAGAGCGTCACTCGTACTCACGAATCAGAAGCTGTTCAAGAAGACGGGGACGGTGATGCTCAATTACGATGTAAAGTACTAGTGCGGAGCGGCAAGACGGTCTACGGCGCCCGCACGATCACGAAATCAACCCGTCCGCGGGCACCGAACAGCTCGAGCTTGACTGTCCAGACACCAGCCGAGCCGGAGTCGGTCGCATTATCGATCCCCCATTCCAGCGGGATTCTGTTGTAGACCGTGTCGCCCACCGCGTCGACAATCGTGATCTGCCCCTTGCCGTGATGGACGAAGCTGTCGTGATGTACGAGCGCCTGCGGTCCAGTGATCGTCCAGGTCCACTCGCGGGTGTCGGTGACGTTGTCCATGTCCCACGCCTGGAACCGCAGGCTGTCCGTCAGCACCGTCTCGAGCTCGTTGTTCTCCGGCCCCAGGTACTTCACGATCGAATCCTGACAACCGGCGCTGAGCCCAATCGTGGCAAGGAGCACCCACGCACGACGCACGACGCACCACGCACGGTTGTTGTTCATGGCCGCCACCTTGGCACGGCGTATGTGGCGTAGGCGCGGATCTGGGTTCCATCCACGGACACGTCGGCGAAGTCGTCGTACTGGCTCGTGCGGTGATACGCGGTGACCGACGCCCCGACGCCGAGCCGCCCCTTCGCATAGAGCCGACCCTCGAGCGACGCCGAGTACTGGTAATGGTCGCCGTTGAATCCGCTCAACACGGGCTCCCAGAGCATCCGCGCCCGTGCGTCGATGGCTCCCAAGCCCTCCCAGATCGCCGACAGCCTGAGGTTGCCGCCGAACCCGAGTCCGTAGTCATAGTCTCGGCCTTCGAGCGACACGAAGTAGTCGGACTGGGTCGCGACGATCGGGTAGGCGGCGCCGAGCACTTCACTCTGGATCCGGAAGCCCTTCGGATCGCCCCAGCGCGACACCAGTCCGCCCTGGAATCCCTGGCCGCCGAACTCGATCGACTCCGAACTCAGGAATTCGTAGCTCATGAACAGCGCGAGCTGCTGCGACGACCTCGCGCTGCGGCTGAGCTCGTGCGCCGCGAGATTGCCGCGCGCGGTCAGTTTGGCGAAGCGGCCGCGCTCACCCTGCTTTTCGGTGGCGACTTCGAAGGCGAGTTGGAACGCCGAGAACGGCGCCTTGCCGAGGTCGTCCACCTGATCGCCGTAGAACAGCGTGCCCTGGAGAAAGCCGACCTGGGAGGTGCCGGCATTGCCGCGGTTGTCGCCGCCGGTGGCGGAGCGGTATCCCGCGTCGAACGACGCGAAGATCCGGCTGGGCCGCCAATCGGGCGGATTGGCGGTAATGTCGTTCATCTCGCCGCGCACCAACCGGTTGAACCCGCGCACGGGGTTGAGGGCGGTCGCGCCGATCTCGCGCCACGTGCGCTCCGCTCCGGTGGCGCGGTTGTCGAGCGTGAGCGATGACGTTCGGTAGAGCATCTCGCCGAGCGTGATCCCGCCCAGGCTCGTGTTGAACCAATCGTTCGGTGCCGGCGCCCATCCTTCAAAGAACCATTCCCACATCAAGCTCCCGCCGAACGCCCAGGGCACCGACTGCCAAAAGCTGTAGCCGTTGCTGCGGCCGGCGTTGAAGTACAGGCTCCCGTGATACGGATGGGAGAACTGATTGTTGAGGAACTTGTTGTTGTCCCAGACCCAGGGATTCTCGATGTTCCTGGCCCACACCGCTGGGCCAATCTTGGCCCACTCCGCGTCACGTAATTGGGAGTTGACCGTCCAGGGAATGAGCTGCACGATCATCAGCTCACCGACTCCCGGCCAGAAGCGTTTGGGCGGATTGCAGTCGGGACACGGGAGCTGTTGCTGCCGGCGCTGCGGCGCGGCCTCGCGTGTCACCGTGCCGAGCGTCGCCATGACCACGAGCGCGCATCGGGCTGTCGCGGAGAAATGGGATCGCATCGGACTAGCTTCGGCCGCGACGTCTCAACCGGATATTGTCCTTAAGGACAGTGCTTGCCGAACACACCCTGCAGGGCGTGGAAAATGGAACCGACGAAGACTTGGTGTTGATCGAAGCCGCTGTTGAATCACTCAATACCGCGCTCGCTGCTGCTGACGGTGGCGCGAACCGCATCGAGCTGTGCACCAATCTCCCGCGCGGCGGCACCACACCGGACGTGCAGCTGCTGCGCGATTGTCGGGCGCGGCTCTCGATTCCGATCTTCGTGTTGGTTCGTCCTCGGCCAGGCAACTTCGTCTACACCGCTGCCGAGCATCGCACGATGCTCGAGCAGATTCGGCAGGCGCAGGAGGCGGGTGCGCAGGGCATCGTGAGCGGAGAGCTGTTGGGCGATCACATCGCAATGGATCGCACCGCAGAGCTGATCGCGGCCGCGCGACCGCTCCCATTCACGTTTCACCGTGCGTTCGATGAGTGTCGCGACCAGGCCGCAGCG
>Ga0137465_1000271_pt1 | contig 30054 bp, 28 predicted proteins | sample EasRivERMGT828_2_FD_104906 | JGI IMG/M metagenome (GOLD analysis project Ga0137465, IMG submission 104906) | Soil microbial communities from meander-bound floodplain in the East River, Colorado, USA - East River MetaG ERMGT828_2 | ecosystem: Environmental > Terrestrial > Soil > Floodplain ... | reverse complement strand
GCTCTCACAGACAGCCGGAACCTACCATTTACTTTCACCCAAGCAATGCGTCCGTGGAAAAATCACCCGTCGAATCCCGGAAAAACCGATTCTCGCTTTCCCATCGGTGAGAAATTGCGGTTAGCTGTCGTCATCCCTTCCTTCAGCGCCTGCAGACGATCCGCGTCTCGCCGCGCAGCCGCGACGTCACCGACCCGCGAGGCGCCCAGGCCGCGCGCGAAGGCGAGGATCGCTTCCGCCTGGGGGAACTTGTTCCAGGACAGATCACCGGGCGACAGCTTGAGCGCTGCTGCCTGCTTCCAGTCGCCGCGTTCCAGCGCAAACCGGGCAGGAATTGAGGCAAAGGCATAGGCGGCGACAGCATTCTCCACATTCACCTTGCGAATTGCCGCAACTTCGTCCAGTAACTGCTTCGCTGCCCCGTCTTGAGCCTGTTGTAGATGGGCGAACACCATGTAGTCCATGGCATGAAGTGCATCATAAGTGCCGATGCCAAGCGTGGTCTCCTGGAGTTCACTCTTCGCCGCAAGGTAGGAGACACGATTGCTCTCCACCATTTCCGACCACAAGCCTACCCTGCTAAAAATATGCGAGGGCATGTGCAGGGCGTGCGGCACCGCAGGAGCAATCATTGAATAAGCGCGGGCAGCAGGCAGGCCACGTTCGGCCAGTTCGGCATAGTCATACGTGTGGATCAGGTAGTGTGCGACACCCGGGTGATTAGGGTATTTCTTGAACAGCGGCTCCAGGATTCCTCCCGCCTTGAGCTGGTTGGTAAATGACTTGTCGGTTGGCAGGGCGGTGACATTCAGCACAAGTGCGTACAGGATCTTTGCTTCATCGTCCATGGGATGCCCCGCCACCAGGTCATTCATGACCTTCTCAAACGCCAGGGCTCGAGTCCGATGGTCTTGAGTCTCCCAATCCTTGAAATATGTCGCCAGGGCGGCGATGTAACCACGTTCACGCTCGCTCTTCGCTCCGACGCGCTGAGCTTCGACCATTGCCGCGGCACCCGCCTTCATCGCGTTGGTATTGGGTGGCCAGGCAAACGGATTACCCAGCGACATGCTCGCAATCCCCCAATAGGCCATGCCGCACTCGCGATCGTGTTCCAGGACCCTGGCAAACGATTCCTTCGCTGGGTCAAACCAGAAGGAATGGAACAGGGCCATGGCCCGATTGAAATCTTTTTGCGCAGCAGCGTTACACGAGACCGGAAAGTTAACTTCCCCGAGCTTCTCGGGTGGCGTCCCTCGCGGCGTGCCATGCTCGCTGTGTTGCGCCCATGCCTCGGATGTCGCGACGGCGAGCGCCATCACAAACACCCATATCAAAGGTTTCCTGGCTATGGCGTTCATTGTGAATCTCCTTTCGGTGGTTGTCTCTTCCTTTCTAATGTACGACCGCCAGGATCTTTGATCTATGATCGCTACGCCGTGAGACATGACCGAAACGCCGAATTGCGGTGGCGAGCGCAAAAATGGATGCTTTATCTGACGTCTTGAGGGTGGCGCATCTCACCGGCGGTGTGTTTTTGAATGCTGAGTTCTTCGAGCCGTGGTGCATTGCGGCGCAATTGAAGCCTCAATACTGTGCGCCTTTTCTCGGTCCGACTTCGCATCTGATCCTCTACCACTACGTCGTTGATGGAAGGCTGAAAGTACAGGTGGAGGGGGAGGAGATGTTCTGGCTGAACTCCGGCGAAGTTGTGATGTTCCCCCACAACGACGCCCATCTGCTGGGCAGCGAGTTGGATATGCCGCCAGCGGTGGCGAGCGATGTAATCGTGCCATCACCGAACGGGGGGTTATACGCCATACGCCACGGTGGTGACGGTGCCCGAACGCGGCTGGTCTGCGGCTTCCTCGGATGCGACAGCGTCGAAGGCAATCTCTTGATCTCTGCATTGCCTCGGGCCTTGCGCCTCAATGTCGAGGAAGGGAGTGGCGCCGAGTGGATCCGCTCCACCTTTCAATACGCTGCCGACGAGGTTGCTGCCGCCCGCCCGGGATCGGAAACCGTGCTGGCCAGGCTCTCAGAGCTGCTTTTTGTGGAGACCGTCCGGCGCTACGCTGATACTTTGCCGGAGGCCGAGATCGGTTGGCTCGCGGGTCTGCGGGACCGCTACGTCGCGCGGGCCCTGGCGTTGTTCCATCGCGACATTACTCGCTCCTGGACAGTAGATGAGCTTGGCCGGGAAGTCGGGTTGTCCCGATCCTCGCTGGGTGAGCGCTTCACTCGCCTGATGGGTATCGCGCCGATGCACTACTTTGCCAATTGGCGCATGCAGGTCGCGGCCCTGGAGCTACGGAACAGCAGCGCTTCCCTCGCCCAGGTCGCGAACACGGTTGGCTACGAGTCTGAAGCGGCCTTTTCACGAGCGTTCAAAAAGGCATTCCGTAAGGCACCTGCAACCTGGCGACGATTACACAGGAAGACCGCCGGAAACCTACGCTGACGGCGTACGCGTTGCCATAGGTCCCGTTCTTCTTTTCTTTATGCCCCGACGCTGATATGGTCAGGCCGCGGAAAAGCAACAAGACGACAGACTGAACGGAGGCCCTATGACGCGTTCATTGTTGATCCGAGCGCTCCCACTCTTCCTTGGCAGTATGTTCGTGGCGGGTTCCTCCGCCGGTCAGGGCGTGCCGAGGCTCGACTCCTACAACGGGGTTGCCGTGCGGATCCTGCAGAGCAACAACGCCGGGAACATCCACCACATCATCGATCCAACAACGAACCGCGTGACGGGACTCATCCGAGGCTGTGCGAACCCGCACAATCTGACCACTCACCCGGATGGCCTTTACTACTACTGCTCGAACGAGTCGGAGGATACGGTCGACGTGTTCGACACGAGGACGCTGCAGCTCGTGATGCAGATCCCTCTCTCCGGCAATCCCAACAAGATCGTGGTGAACAAAAAGCACAAGAAGATCTATGCAGGTATCCGTGCCTTGACGGCGGACAAGCGCGCGGTCGTGGATGTGATTGACATCGCCACGCACAAGCGTCTTCGCAGCGTCGCCGTTCATCACCCGGTGCACAACACCTATGTGACGCCGGACGACAACTTCGTCATCGCCGGCCTCTCCGGCGGTGTACGGCCGGGGGAACCGACGATCCAGGTGATCGATCCCGTCAAGGACGAGGTTGTGTGGGGGATGGAATTGACCGGACATCAGCAGTACGGCCGCAACAACCACGAGGTGCGTCCGATGGCCTTCGAAGCCAACGCGGATGGCTCGACCAGGCGGATGTTCGCGCAGGCCACCGGCATCAACGCAGTCTGGGTCATAGATTGGAACAAGCGCCAGGTGGTCGACATGCTCTGGCCACCGAAACTGCCCCTCTGGAAACAGAATGCAGACGGGATTCAGACCGGCGATATGCACGGCCTCGAGGTGCTGCCGGATCGATCGGCACTGTGGGCTTCGAGCCGTCTCGACAGCCGGATTTACGGCTGGACGCTGCCCGATCTGAAATACATCGGTGCTGTGGAAGTCGGACCCACGGCGAACTGGATGACGCCGACGCCGGACAGCAAGTTCATGTACGTCGCCATATCAGGGTCCGACCATACGGTCGCCGTGGACCTGAAGAAGCTCGCGGTCGTTGCGAAAATCAAGACCGGCGCGCGGCCGGCGCGGATCAGCACGGCGATTCTGCCGCTGAACCGCGTCAACGCCGCACCGGCCTCCAGTTCGACGCAGAAGGAGTAGGGCCATGAAGTGGATTGCGATCGGCGTCTCCGCGTTGGTGATGGCGCTCGTTCTGACCATCTCGTACTCAGTGCCGCCGCTTCACGCCCAGGCGGGCGGCACGGCACCACGGCCGGCCGATGTCGAGTCGTTTCGCAAGACGATTGAACCGATCTTCATGAAAGATCGCGGCGGGACGATGCCCGGGTATGCGGCGTGCGTGATGTGCCACACGTGGCAGACGAGCCTGCGGTTCGATCTCGAGACGCCGGCGACTGATGCCGGATGGACCGCACAACAATCACGCACGAACTTCGAGATGATCACGCAGTTGATCAACACCCGCTCGCCTGAGAGCAGTTACCTGCTGTTGAAACCCCTCGAGGGTGGACTGGGACACACCGGCGGCACCTACTGGACGTCCCGAAACGATCCCGAGTACCAGGCCGTTCTGGCGTGGATCAAGACTCTGCCCGCTGACCGCTACGTGCCGCCGCCGGCACCGCAGGTGGACTTCGAGTTCTTCCGCTCGTGCGTGCAGAACGTCTTCTCCACACCGCGCGAGGGGCACATCAAGTGCAGCAACTGTCACAACGCCGGGCTCATGGGCTTCGCGCCGATTCCAGGTGAGGGCCGCACCCAATGGAACGAGGAAGAGGCCCGTCAGGCGTTCCGCGCAATCGGGCGGCTGATTGTCCCGGGCAACCCCGTGCAGAGTCGCTTCCTGCTGAAGCCGCTCCACCCCGATGGCGGTGGCTCGTACGCGCACAACGGTGTGCGACGCTGGCAGACCCGCAACGACCCTGAGTGGCAGATGCTGGCGTCGTGGGTTCGCGGCGAGCGCAAGGGCAGTAGCTGCTCGAAGTAGGGCGGTTCCCAAATCGTTGTCGTACGCCATCGCGGCCTGCCGATCCGTCCTCGGCAGGCCGTTCGATTTTCCAGCGCAGCGCGGCAGCGTACGGGACCGAGAGTACCCATTGGCGGACTGGCACGACCGGAAGCACTCGATCCACGAGGTGTCCCTCGGTGTGCGCCATCCGCCGACCACCGCATGAAGGACACCACACGGCCCCTTGCACCAAAACGCAACGATCCGATCACGTCCGCACGAATCGCAATGAATCCGGAGAAACCCGTATGCCGGGATACCGCACTCCCAGAAATGAGCGAATGGAAGGCATACATCTTTTGGCGGATCTGGACAACCAGCAGGCAAGAAGCTTCGCGATTTCGTCGCTGTTCTTCTCGAGCATCAGCATGTAACCGTTCCCGTGAATGCCGGCCTCGCCAAGTTTGATGAAGGTGCGGCGCATACCGGCCGGCTCCAGGTACTGCAACGGTGCAGTGATCGTATGCCGCGTGATACGAAGCCTCAGCGGTGACAATCACTATCGGCATTAGCCGCCCTTTAGAAACTGAATCGCAATCCGCCCCCCGCTTGCCTGCGCTTTTCGCCAAGTCTTAATGAATGAGTAACGTCTCGTTGAAGCCCGGCTCCTAGCGTTAAAGGACGCTGAATGTCGGGCTTGTTCCTTGAGCCCTGGCCCTCCAACGATCCAAACCAGAGGACACGTATATGAAAAAACTGTTTCTTTTCATGTTGCTGAACGTGGTGATTATGACGGGAACCGGAAGAGCTCAACTACTGACGGGATTCGCTTCGTTGCCGGCCGATACCTTCGAGCCCGGTCCGACCTCGGGGCAATTCATCATGCCTGCGAATGGCCGCATTCCGCCATTCATCAAGAAACAACCGGTGCAGGGTGTCTCATCGGTGTTGAAGACGTCCGGGGGAGATTACCTCGTGATGTCGGACAATGGATTCGGAACGAAGGAATCGTCGCCGGATTACGTGTTGAGAGTCCACCGGATCGACCCTCGTTTTAAAGTGTCGAAGCATGGAGGCGGATCGATTGAGGTCGAGTCGTTCATCACTCTGCACGACCCCAATCGCAAAATCAATTTTCCGATCGTCGCCGATGCTCAGTTCTATCCCAACAGCACAATAGAGGTCGACTCGGACATTCGCAGACAAGCGGCTGGTCACCGGCGGTGACTTCGACATCGAATCGTTCCGCCAGGCACCCGATGGAACGTTCTGGTTCGGAGAGGAGTTCGGTCCATTCCTGATCCACACCGATTCGCGAGGCGTCCTTGAAGCGCCTGTTCCACTGCCGGGCGTCCGCTCTCCGCAGAATCCTTTTCTAGGGGAGGCACACCGAATCTGCCCCGGAGCAAGGGATTCGAAGGCATGGCGATCTCGCCCAACGGCAAGACGCTTTACCCGATGCTGGAAGGATCCCTGACCACGGACACGAACCAGCAAAGGATCATCATTTATGAATTCGATCTGAGGACGAAGACTTACACGGGACGGCAGTGGTTTTACAAACTGGACGCGCCAACAGCGACTCACGCCATCGGCGACCTGACCGCAATCAATCACAAGGAATTTCTTGTCATCGAGCGCGATAACTTCGAAGGCGCAGCAGCCCTGTTCAAGAAGATCTTCATTGTCGATCTCACCAAAGTGGGCAGCGACGGCTTTCTCATCAAGCGTGAAGTTGCAGACTTGCTGAGGATTGAAGACCCGCTCAATCTCGGCGGGCAGGGTCCGTTGTTCCGTTTTCCTTTCACGACGATCGAAAGCGTCATTCCACTGAGTTCACGGACACTCGGCGTTCTCAACGACAACACAAGCTGTCGGGCGCCCGCCGAGCCAGCGGGGCGGATGTAAACTTCATCGCGGCCGGTTTCGTTGGAGACGTATGCGAGCCATTTCCCATCCGGTGAGAACTTCGGAGCGTATTCGTCCGCGTTGTGTTTTGGAACGGTTCGGCCTTTCGGCTGCCATCGAGCGGCATGATCCAGATGTCCCGTTGCGTTGACGGGTGGACTTCTCTTTAGGCTTAGTGCAACCACAGAGGCGCAGAGACACAGAGCCCAGGCAATGTAGTTCTTCACGTCTAATGTTTCCGAATGAAATCGAGCACTGCCTTATTGAACACTTCCGGCTTTTCCCAGTAACTCGAATGTCCCGCCTCGGGAATAACCAATGTCTGCGCTCCCCTGATCCTCGACGTGAACATCTTAAGGAATGGAGGCGGTGCGAACATGTCGGCATCGCCGGTGATCAGAAACGTCGGCAGTTTGATGGACTCGAGCATGGCGAACCTCATCTGATTCCGGAACGGCTGCGCCGTCGCGTTCGGCTGACGGCCCATCTTCTCGAGTTCGATCCAGCGTCGCGTACCTTCAGGATTCGCGGCACGATACGCCGGTCCGACTTCCCTGATCTCCGCCGGCATCGCGGCAAATTCGGGAGGACGCAGCCGTTGGTGCAGTTCCAGATATTCCGGATCCTGCATGCCGCCGACGCTGTTGGATACCACGAGGCTTCGAAGTTGTTCCGGGAACGACAGCGCATAGTCGTACGCGACGAATCCTCCGCCCGCCGTTGCCACCAGATGAAAGCGGTTGATGCCCAGGAACTTCATCAGCGCTCGAAGATCGTCGGCCGCTGTGCCGGGCTCGGCGCCGGGTTGCGGTGTGGAGCGGCCCCAACCGCGTCGATCGTATGCGATCACCCGGAAGCCTGCCGCCGTGAACGCGGGGAATTGAAGTTCCCAGCTACGGCTGCTTCCGGTGTTCGCGTGCAGCAGCACAACAGCCACCCCGTTGCCGCCGCTGTCCTTGTACCAGAGGCGAACGCCGGGCAGTTCCGCATATGTTTCGCGAGCTTGAGAAAAGGCCATCGAGTTCAACAGAAACAGGCCGATCAGGAACCCCGTCAGCCGCGCAGCGGGGGGTACCTTTGTGTCCCTTTTCATAAGAAATTGCTGGTATGTTAGGCGACACCGTGGCCCCGAACAAAACACAATATTGGATCTTCAGTCCCGCCCAGGACATGGCGTTCATACTGCTGACTCCATTGCTTATCCTCGGAACATTTGCAATCGCCCGCAAGGGCGGCTGGGTGAATGGTCTGCTGGTCTTCGCGCTGGTTCTCGCGACCGCCCACTATCTGCCGGGAATACTTCGCGCATACGGCGATCGCGCCCTTTTCCGGCGGTTCCGTGTGCGTCTTACTCTGGCGCCGTTGTTTCTCTTCACTGTGACGGGCACATTTGCTTACCTCAATCTGCAGTTCGTGCTTCTGCTGGCGTTGTTGTGGGGGCAGTGGCATTGGATGATGCAGGTCTACGGATTCGCGCGCATCTACGATGCAAAAGCGTCACCTGAGGCAAGGACACCGGCATGGCTCGATCGCGGAATGTGTCTCCTCTGGTTTGGCATGTGCGTCTTCGTGATCAACCAGGATCTGCCGTCGTACGTTACGAAGCTCTATCAGAGCGGCGGTCCGCGCATTCCATCGGAGGCGTTCGTCTGGTTTACGCGCGCATGGTTAAGCGTGACCGTCGTGTTTACGCTCGTGTATCTGGCGCGCACGGTCTTGGCTGTTCGGCAGGGCCGGATTCCCAATCCGCTCAAGTTTGTGTTCGTCGCGGTGACATTCGTGTATCTCAGCTACACGGCCGGCGTTGCGGAGCGTCCTTTGATGGGGCTCGTGTTGTTCGAATCCTGGCACGATGTGCAGTACCTTGCCATCGTCTGGCTCTTCAACCTCAACCGAACGAAACACAGTCCCGAGGCCGGCGCCTTCATCCGATTTCTGTTCCGGCCTCGTGTTCTGCTCGTTCTGCTGTACGTGGCGGTTTGTCTCGCGTTCGGGTCGCTGACGCACGCGTGGTATTTGTTCCAGGATGAGCGTGTGATCCGCGTTGTCGTTTCTCTGGTTACTGCGACGGGCATGCTGCACTACTACATGGACAGCTTCATCTGGAAAATCCGTGAGAAGGACACCAGCGAGGCATTAGGCGTCCAGGTAACGACCACTCCCGTTCGCGCATTGCCCATTTTCCCGTCCTGGGCCCGTCACGCAGCGCTTTGGCTTTTGTTCGCTCTTCCCGCCGGATGGTTCTTCGTCAACGAATCGCAGGGGAACGTCGCGCCGGCATTAGGGATTTATGAAAGCGTGGTAGACGCTTTTCCGGACTCCGCGATGTCGAACTATCAGATCGGCAGAGAGCTTCAGGAGATGGGACGTCTGCGTGAGGCGCGCACTCACTATGAACGCGCCCTGTCGCTCGCCCCGAACATGCTGCCCGCACACGTTTTTCTCGGCGTGCTGCTGACGGACCAGCAGGAACTGGCTCCGGCGAAAGTTCATTTTGAACGCGCTCTCGCCATGGATCCCGGCAATTCCGAGGTCCATAACAACCTGGGAATCGTTCTCGACGAACTTGGCGATCTGACCGGCGCGCGTTCGCATATCGATCGCGCACTGGCTCTCGACCCGACGTACGCACTCGCGCACACGAATCTCGGAATTCTGCTGAGCAAACTGGGTGATTCAACGGGCGCGGGAAAACACCTCGAGACCGCTCTTCAGCTGGACCCTCAGCAGCACCTTGCGCATAACAGCCTGGGTGAATTGCTGATGAAGCAGGAGAAGATCGATCAGGCCCGGTCACACTTCGAAGCGGCCTTGCGCATCGATCCGGACTACTCACCGGCTAAAAGAAACCTGCAAACGCTGACCAGTTCGGCGAAGTAGTACACTGTCGAAGGAGAATGTACCGTTGCTGAAAGCTGTCCATCGCGCGCGCCTCGTCATCGTTCTGGCAGTCTTTTTTTTCCTCCACGTAGGCTGGTCTGCGGAGCCGATACCGGAGCGCCTTACCGACGAGGCCTTCTGGCAGTTAGTCACGGAGTTTTCGGAACCGGGCGGAACCTTCGTCTCCGATAATTTCGTATCCAACGAGCTCGCGTTTCAAACGATCCTGGCCAACCTGTCCGAAGGCAGGAATCCGGGAGGCGTATACATCGGCGTCGGGCCGGAGCAAAACTTCACGTACATCGCCGCTCTGAAGCCGAAGATCGCTTTCATCGTTGATATCCGCCGCCAGAACATGGTCCAGCATCTGGCGTACAAAACCCTGTTCGAAATGTCGGCGGAACGCGCGGATTTTCTCTCACGCCTGTTTTCACGCCCGCGACCCGAAGACGTCGGAAAACAAACGAGCGCCGTCGTGATGCTCAACGCGTTCCAATACGTGGCATCCGATGAGCACCTTTATGACGAGACCGTTCGCGAGATAAAACAGCGGCTGAGCGGACACGGATTCCAGCTCACGGAAGCCGACGAAACCAGCATCGGGTACATCCTCAGAGCGTTCTTTTTCGGCGGCCCGAATTTGACGTACTCCGGTCCGCGGCCGCCGGTTCGAACGGTCCTGCCGACTTACGAAGAACTGATGACGGACAGCGACAACGACGGCAAACCTCGCAGTTTCCTCGCATCCGAAGAGAATTTTTCAGCCGTGCAGCAGATGCACAGAAACAATCTCATCATTCCGGTCGTCGCCGACTTTGGCGGCATGAAGGCAATCCGTGCCGTCGGGCAGTATCTGAAAGAACATGGCGCCACCGTGTCGGCGTTCTATGTGTCGAATGTGGAGCAGTACCTGTTCATGAACGACAGCTGGAAGGCGTTTTACTCGAACGTCGCGGCTCTTCCGCTGGATTCCAAGAGCGTTTTTATTCGCCCGCTGATCAACGACGGAACCGGCACCTACACCTCTTCACCGCTCTTTCGCTCGGGCTTCTCCTGGGACACATTCCTGTTTCCGATGCGAGACCTGGTCGAAGCATTCAATGCAGGGATGATCAACAGTTACTACGACGTTATCCAGCTTCCAAATTGAGGTGCTTATGGCTCGAATTGTGCCACTCGTCGCACTTCTTATGTTCGCTTCGTCGGCTGCCATCGCTGCGACGCCGTGCGAGGACCTGGCGAAAGCAAATGTACCGAACACGACCATAACCCTGGCTCAGACGGTCCAGGCTGGAGTGTTCACTCCACCTGCCGGAGCGCGCGCCGGTGCGCCGAATCCATTCGCATCCTTGCCGGCATTCTGTCGTATTCAGGCGACGTTAAGGCCTTCCAGCGACTCGGACATCAAAATGGAACTGTGGATGCCCGTTGCCGCAACCTGGAACCGGAAACTGCGAGGAACCGGCAACGGAGGTCTCGGCGGCGGCGCCGGCGTGAATGTGAACTCGCTCGCAAACGGCGTCCGGCTGGGTTATGCCACAGCGGGACACAACACCGGACACGAAGGAGATTCGTCCTACGCGCTGGATCATCCCGAAAAGATCAAGGACTTTGGATACCGCTCCACACATGAAATGACAGTCGCGTCCAAGGCACTGATCAAGAGCTACTACGACGCACCGCTCAACTACTCGGTCATGGCGGAAGGTGGAGGCGGCACCATCGCCGCGTTGAGTTCCGCTCAGCGATATCCTGAGGACTACGATGTGATTGCCGTCACAGGAATGTCATCGCACTTGTCCCGGCACACGTTTGCGCAAATGTGGACGTGGTACGCAACGCACGATGATCCGCGCAGCTTCCTCTCACCAAAAGAACTGGCGATCCTGCACGGCGCCGCCCTGGATCAATGCGACGACAAGGACGGCCTGAAGGACGGAATCATCGCCGACCCCGAGCGGTGTAAGGTCGATATCGGCACACTCGTCAGCAAATATGGCCTGACCACGTTTCAGACGGAGGCGGCAGGAAAGATCTATCAAGGCCCGATCAATCCGCGTACAAAACAGGAAATCTATTCACCCATTTATCCGGGAAGCGAACTCGGGTGGACCCAGTTGGCCGGCGGCGAGCAGCCGCTGGGTATTCCGGTTGAATTCTTCAAGTACTACGTGTTCAAGGATCCAAAGTGGGACTACAGGACACGCCGGCTGAACTTCGACGGCGATGTTGCCCTTGCCGACCGCGCGGACATATCCGCCGTGAACGCCGTCAATCCCGATCTTCGAAAGTTCTTCGCTCGCGGCGGCAAGTTGCTGCTCGTCGACGGCTGGTCCGATGCGGCGGTTCCTCCGAAGGTCGCCATCAACTATTACAACGCCGTCGTTGAGAAAACAGGCGCAAGGCAAACTCGCGACTCGATGAGATTCTTCATGGTGCCGGGCATGGGTCACGGCCCGGGAACAACCGGCGATGAGAATGTCAACTATGACGCCCTTGCGATCATCGAACAATGGAAGCAGACGGGGAAGGCTCCCGAAGAACTGATCTTCGATCACTACAAAAACGGGATGCAGGTCGGAAAGCGACTGGTCTGTCAGTATCCAAAGGCGCCGGCATACAAGGGCAGCGGGAACACCGCAGATCCGGCGAGTTTTGTATGCAAGTAAAACAAAACCTCAGGCTGTTCGGATTTACGCTTCTCTTCCTGACGCAGCAAACGGCGGCCCGGCCATTCACCGTGGAACAGATTCTCGGTTTCGCGTCTCCGGAGAATCTTGTTGCATCGCCCGTCGGTTCGACCATCGCGTGGACATTCAACGAGCGCGGCGCGAGAAACGTCTACGTTGCAAGCGGTCCGGCGTTCGAGGCACGCCGGGTCACTTCTTATACCGAGGACGACGGGCAGGAGTTGACCCAACTCGCATTCTCGCGGGACGGCAGAAACATCGTGTTCGTTCGCGGCGGCGATCATGGCTCGAACCGTGGCGGCGACCCGCCGAATCCAGCGCAGTTGCCGGTGCAACCGCGTGTTCAGATCTGGTCGGTTGCCACGACGGGCGGCGCGCCGAAGTTGATCGCCGACGGCGACAATCCGGCAGTCGCACCGGATAGCGATCGCGTCGCCTTCATACGCAACCGGCAGATCTGGATCGGGCCGATCGACGGCTCTCGACAACCGCAGCAGTTCTTTTATGCGCGCGGGGACAGCGATTCCCCGGTGTGGTCGCCGGACGGAAAAACTCTGGCGTTTGTTTCCAATCGAACAGACCACAGCTTCATTGGCCTCTTCACTCCGGATCAGCCAATCCGATTCATAGCGCCGTCGACGTCGCGCGATACGCAGCCCGTCTGGTCAATGGACGGGCGAAAGATCGCGTTTCTGCGCCAGCCCGGAACTGGCGGAACACCGCGGCCGCCGCTGCAGCGGACAGAGACACCCTGGGAAGTCATGGTCGCGGAGATTCCGACGGCAGGAACGATTTCCGCCGTGACAGCTGTCACGAGTGGGAAAGCACCGGTGGATCCGATCGTCCAGAATCCGGGCGGCATCGGTCTTCGATGGGCGGCGGATGATCACCTGGTCTTGATGTTGTATCGCGACGGTTTTCCGCATCTCTATTCCATCCAAAAGCCGGGGCCGAATAGCAGGCCGATGCTCCTGACGCAGGGTGCGTTCATGGTGGAACAGGCGACTTTGACGCCGGATCGCCGGACGATCATTTACAGCGCCAATACCGGCGGCGATCGGAGCGACATCGATCGGCGTCATCTTTTCAAAGTGCCGATCAATGCTGCCACACCGACTGCGCTGACGGCCGGCGCAGGCATTGAATGGAGTCCAGCCGTGACGGCTGATGGGCAAAGCGTTGCCTATCTCGGAGCCGGCGCGCAGCGTCCACCGGCGCCTGCCGTCGTTTCAATAGCGGGAGGATCGCCTTCCACTATCGCGGGTGATCGTTTGCCGGCCGACTTCCCGACTGCGCAGCTCGTCATACCCGAACTCGTTTCGTTCAAAGCCTCCGATGGCGTGGAGGCATACGGTCAGCTCTTCAAACCGAATGCGGTCGCGGGCGCACCGGCCCGCAAGCCGGCAGTGGTCTATATCCACGGCGGGGGACCTCGGCAGATGCTTCTTGGGTGGCACAACCGGTGGGAGTACGCGAACGACTATGGCGCCAATCAATATCTGGCGAGCAGGGGCTTTGTCGTCTTGTCCGTCGACTACAGGCTCAGTGTGGGCTACGGCCAGGCTTTCCAGTTCCCAGAAAACACCGGCGCACGCGGAGCGACGGAGTATCGCGACATCCTTGCTGCAGGAAAGTATCTTCAGTCGCGACCCGACGTCGATCCGAACCGTATCGGTGTATGGGGCGCATCGTTGGGCGGATATCTCACCGCGTTAGCCCTGGGACGCAACTCCGACGTTTTCGCGGCAGGCGTCGATATCCATGGGGTTCACGACCGGCTGCCTGCGATCAACACGACACAGATGGCACATGCGATGGTCGGAGACGGTATCACCGAGGCGGACATCAAACAGGCATTGAAGGTGCAATTCGACTCGTCCCCGATCGCTGCGGTCCCGACATGGAAATCGCCAGTCCTGCTCATTCACGGCGATGCCGATCAGACGGTCGATTTCCGGCAGACCATCGATTTGAAACGGCGCTTGATGGAAAAAGGCGTCAAGGTCGAAGAGCTCGTGTTGCCCGATGACGTCCACGATTCGCTGTTGTGGAAAAACTGGACGAGCACCATCGACGCGATGGCAGAGTTTTTCGAGAGGAATCTCAAGGCTAAGAAATAGGCAGAATCTCAGACCGTATAGATGTCCATGGGACAGATAGTGAGCCGCTCGCAGGCATTCTCCGTAATCACGTAAGTGTTTTCCACGCCAACACCACCGAGGCCCGGATAGAAAACCTTCGGCTCGACCGCAAACACGTTACCTGCTTCGAGCGGCGCGTCGAACTTCGGCGCGATCACAGGTATCTCATCCAGTTCAAGCCCGACGCTGTGCGCGACAAAGCGCACCTGATTCTCACCAGCGCCCATGAAGTACGACGAAAACGAAGTCTTCGCCACGCGATCCAGAATGTCCTGGTAGATCCGGCTCGGTATGTTGCCGGGACAAAGCTGATCCTCGATCCATGTGTTCAACTCCAGAATGTACTGATACGTATCCTTCATCTGTTGGGAGAGGGGACCGATGGAATACGTACGTGAGCCGTCGGCGATGTAACCGGCATAGCCCCCGCAAATGTCGATCATCACCGGTTCGTTGCGTTTGAGAGTTCGCCTGCTGCCCATCGTCGGCGTCGCTGGATAAAGGCCCCGCACACCGACCGGTCCGTCAAACGCGTGCGGATAGGCGGCAGTCTCTGCAAAGGAGACGGCACCGTAATGCATCTCCATGTTGAAACGGCGGACGCGTGTGAAACCCTGATGCCCCGCCATTCTCAAGACATATTCGATGCGCGCTGCGAGTTCGAATTCCGCCAGACCTTCGTGAAGCTGTTTGGGCACGTCGAGGAACATCGTGTCGAGCTGCTGCGCCGCGCGCCGGATGCATTCGATCTCGTATGCCGTTTTCACCGATAGAGCAATATTCAGCGCCGTGGAGCCGTCGACGATCTTTGCCTTGGCAAAATACTTGGCAATCTGCTGATAGGTTGCGACCGGCAGGATGTCCAACTCGAAACCGAGCGTCTCACCTGGATTTGAAATCAATTCCGGTAACTGGGAATACGACTTCAGCGGAACCACATTACGAACGGCCGACTCCAACTTCGCCCGCTCATAGCTTTTGCGCACCGCGAGTAACGGTTCGCCTTCACGCGGAAACCAGAGAACGCCTGTCTGTATGGTTCCCGTCAGGTAGTACTGATCGACGTTCTGAAGGATCACGAGGGCGTCGCAATCCATGAACCGGCGCACTCTCGCCCAGCGCCGCTCCAATTCTTCTCTCGGGACGTATTCAGTCAGCTCCATGATCGCCATGATAGTATACGCACCGATACCCAACGTACTCCGGCGAGGGAAAGCGGTGAGAATCCGCTACTGCCCCGCAACTGTGAGACGAGGTCCGGCAAACGGCCACGTCAAGCCAGACACCTCCCGGAGGAATAAGACCTTTCGAGGGAGAGGGCACGATGTCCATACTACGTTTCGCTGGTCGTCCCATTGTTCTGCTTCAGCTTCTGCTTCTCGTGGCGGTGTCGTGCACAGCACCCTCCCGCGATTCAGTGCCGACGGTTCCGCAGCGCATCATTTCCGTGGTGCCGAATGCCACTGAGACACTGTTTGCGTTTGGCCTTGGCGACAAAGTCATCGCGGTCGGTGACTACGACGACTTTCCACCCGAAGTAAAGAAGAAGCCTCGAATCGGCGGGCTCCTCAATCCCAACATCGAGAAGATCATCGAGATGCATCCCGATCTCGTCGTCACCTACGGCAGCCAGGGTGTGCTCCGCGAAACACTGCAGTCCGTGGGCATTCGGCTGTTTCCGTTCAGCCACGGCAATGTAGAGCACTCGCTGAACTACATGCTGGAGCTTGGACGAGTCGTCGGAGCCGAAGCTCGAGCACAGCAGATCGTGCAGGACATCCGTCGGACGTTTGATGAGATCAACGCTGGCAGGCCGGCAGTTGCGCCGAAAGTCATGATCGTCCACGACCGCGGAGCCGGGCTGATAGGAGCGTTTTACAGCGTCGGTTCCCAGGCATTTCAACACGATCTGATTCAAATCGCGGGCGGCAGGAATCTGTTCGCGGACGTGGATAAGGAAACCATCCAGCCGACACTGGAGGAAGTGATCAGCCGCAGGCCCGACATCATCATCGAAACATTGCCGCCGGGTCCCAGTGAGGCCGAGGTGATCCAGCGAAGGAAGGATTGGGAAGGTCTCGGCCTCGCGAAAGGCCACATTTACATCGAAGCTGAATCGCACCTGCTTGTGCCCGGCCCGCGTCTTGCGCTGGCCGCAAAAAGAATATCGGAAATCATCCGGGGCGTTGAGCAGGCGCGTTTCCCCACGCCACAAAGTGGAACTCATCCGTCTGGTCGATTTTGAAGTCCGAAAGGCCGGCTGCGTCCAGCTGTGTCCGGATCTCGTCAATGGTGTAAGCGGCGTGTAGGGAAGCCATGAAATCACGCTGTAAGACTGGTGGGGCATCATTAGCGTGCTGGTTCACCAGTCGCACGACGGTATCGTGATCTGCCGGTCGAACCAAATCAACCATCAACACGGGGGCCTGCGGCTTCACACAAAGGGCCGCCGTTCGCCACAACGCGAGCGGATCCGCAAAATGGTGGAGCAGGCTGTTGCAAATGGCCGCGTCAAAGGTACGGCGCTCCAAAGCAGCGTCCGGCAGGTATCGCTTCTCAAAACGTATGCGTGAATCCAGCCCTTCCTCACGGATACGCCGGCGACCAAACTCCAGCATGGCATCCGAACCATCGATGCCGACCGCCGTGACCTGCGGAAACGCTTTCACGAATCGGACCGTGACATCGGCCGGGCCGCAGCCAAGGTCGATCACTCGACCGCCCGCGAAGTCAGGAAATCGATCGCGAAAGTAACGAGGAATCTTGCCGTGGGACTCTCTCCAGTCCGCGGCGGCATAGGCGGCTGCCTGTTCCGTCTCATCCATCAACTCCGGTTCGGGCGTTCTTTCCATACGGCACTGAGTACCTCATCTACGGAGATGTCTTCAAGCCTGCTCTTCCAAATAATGCGCGACCGCCGGCCCAGGGGGCCCCAGATTCGCGGGTCGGTAGGGCCAAATAAAGTCACGGTTGGACATCCAAGGTATGCCGCAAGATGCGTGATGCCCGAATCGTTGCCGACGAATCCTCTAACACTCTGAAGATAACGCTCAAGCTCAACAAGAGAAAGATTTTGCGGCATCAAAACGGCTTGCGGCAGCCGTCGAAGCAATTCCGGAAAGTGAGGCCAGTTCTTTTTCAGACTGCCACTGCCCGGGTGAATGGCTATGGCCGGCGACGTCGGTTTCCATAGGTCCGGAAGGCCAGGTCGCGGCAAGCGCAGCGTCCGCAGAAGGTGATCCGCCGCATGACCGAAGGCTGGGAAAGAGTCGGCTCTAAAGACATTTGGGACGCCAGACGCCGAGAGGTTATCCGCAACAACCGTGTCCTTCATCCAGACAATGGCGGAATCGAACTCCAGATCCGGAATCGGCTCGTAAAAGAGTCTGGACCAGGGCTGGAGATCGATCGCATGAATCCGGTCCACATCGACGAACTCGCGCGCCAATTCCAGGCTGGAAGGATTCCCGACCAATGTGAAACGCGCCCCCGAAGAGGCTTGCTGCAACGAACGAAGCGCAGGCAGGTTAACTATGAGATCACCGATGGCACATGCACGAATCACCAGTATTTTCGGCACTTCAAACGTCTCCGGAAGCGCAAAACCGCGACAGACGTGGGTTCAAACCGAATAGGTCCTTGACGTCCCTGCTGTGCTCCCGTAAAATGATTCGAGTTTCTGGTGGGATTAATGGATACATTTGAGATAGGCGATAAGGTTGTTTACCCCAACCATGGAGTTGGGATCATCGAAAAGATCTCCAATCGGCTGGTTGCGGGTAAATTTGAACGATTTTACCTGCTTCGGATCTGTTCCAACGACATTCTGGTCATGGTACCCACTGCAAACGCAGTCGATGTCGGCCTTCGAAAAATCATTGATCGCCGCGACGTAGAGCAACTCGTTTCATTCCTCAGCAGTAATCAATTCTTTGCGCAAAAAGATTGGAAAGACCGCTTCAAGGAAAACTCCGAAAAGATGCGTTCCGGTTCGATTTTCCATGTGGCAGAAGTCTTTAAGAATCTGGTGTATCTAAGCAGGGTTAAGCCACTTTCCTTCCGCGAGAAGCGGATGCTGGACCGGGCTCGATTTCTTCTGATTTCCGAACTGTCCACGGTTATGAATCTGGGCGAAATGGAGATTGAAGACCGCATCGAGAAAGCCGTCACCAAAGCGTGCGGCAAAGTCCCTGTGGCCTAAACCCGATTCTTAATGTTTACGATTCTCATTCTGCCCCTGCTTTCTTTTTTTTCGTTGGCCGCATTCTTCTCCCTTTCCGAGACGGCAATCTTCGCGAGCAACAAGTATAAAGTCCGGCATTTGGCGTCTCAGGGCAACAAGCCCGCTGAAAAGCTCATGGGCTGGCTGGAATCGCCGGACAGGCTTCTGGCAACCCTGTTGTTAGGCAACAATTTCGCCAATATCGGTGCGGCAACCGTCTCGGCTGCGATCGTTGCCCGATTTGTCGGTCCCGAACTTCTGAATATCGCGCTGGCAGCTGAAACAGTCGTCCTCACGATCATCATCCTGCTCTTTTGTGAACTGGGGCCGAAAGCGCTGGCGGCGCGTTACCCGGAACGGATCAGTCTTCGCCTCGTCCTACCGATCGAGATATTCATGAAGCTGTTTTACCCGGTCACCAAACATGGCCTTAAGGTAACAGGATTCTTCTTTCGTGGCGTCCGACCGGATGCCGAAGCGGATTCGCATGATGCTTCCGATGGCGAATTGCGGGCGTTGCTGAACAGCAACAAGCGCCAGGAGCACGCGCGAATGCTCGAACGAGTGCTGGAGTTTTCCGAGCGTCAAGTCAAGGACGTCATGGTCCCGAGAATCGAAGTCACCGCGATCGATATCGGCACCGCCTTCGAGGAACTCGTGACGGTTGTCGAAACCACGCGGTATTCACGCTTCCCGATTTACCAGGGGGTTCTGGACAACGTCGTCGGCATCCTTCACGGCAAGGACCTGATGCCCTATCTGCACTATCCGAAGACGTTTCGCTTATCGCAGTTGTTGCGAAAACCGGTCTTCATTCCGGATACGGCCCGGCTGAACAATGCCATTCGCATGCTTCAAAACGCGCAGACACACCTTGGAATCGTCGTGGACGAACATGGTGGTGTCGAAGGCATCGTGACACTCGAAGATTTGATCGAACAGATTGTCGGTGAGATCCAGGACGAGCACGACGTGGAAGTCGATTCTGTCGTTACCCATGCCGACGGAAGTGCCGGCATCGACGCCGGTATTCCCGTCCGCGAATTGAACGAACGGCTTTCGCTGGCCATCCCGGAGAACGGTCAGTACGTTACGCTGGCGGGCTTTCTGCTGGCCAGGGCTGGACGACTGATGAGGGAGGGAGAGGAAGTCTCCTTCGACGACTGTACATTCCGCGTCGAGCAGATGGTCGGACGCCGAATCATGCGGGTCAAGCTGACACGGATCGTACCCGAACCGATCAAGAACGCTGGGTAACCGTTTCGAGCAGTTCAAAGAACCCGGGGAACGATATGGCCGCACAACCCGGATCCTTGATAATGACCGGCTCCTTCGCAAACAAACCCGCCACCGCAAATGCCATCGCGATCCGATGATCCCCAAAGGAATCCACGATCCCCCCGTTCAGAGTCTGCTGTCCGGGAATAAACAGCCCATCCGGATACTCCTCGACGTCTGCGCCTAACGCGCGCAGATTCACAGCCACGGATCGAATACGATCGCTTTCCTTGGCCCGCAATTCGGCCGCGTCACGAATTCGAACTCCTTTCAGGGTGCGCGTTCCCAGAACGGCAATGACAGGAATCTCGTCAATGAGGCTGGGTATCCAATGCCCGTGGATGTCCATACTCGTGAGGGACGAGCTTTCAACGATGATGTCGCCGATCGGTTCTCCTCCGGAGACCGCCAACCGGGCAATCGCGATGTTCGCCTGCAGTTCTTCCAGCAGGTTGATGAAGCCCGTGCGCGTCGGATTCAATCCAACACCTGTTAACCTCAGTTTTGAATTTGGCACGGCCAGCGCCGCGGCGATGAAGAAAGCTGCCGAGGATACGTCGCCGGGTATCGTGAATTCGCCGCCGCGGAGCTTGTGTCCGCCTTCGATTTCGATCGTATTTGGTCGGGTCTGAATGCGAGCGCCAAACTCCTCGAGTGCGATTTCTGTGTGATTCCGGGATTGAACGGCTTCGTGAACTCTCGTCGTACCCTGCGCGTGGAGCCCCGCGAACAAGACTGCTGTCTTCACCTGAGCGCTCGCAATCGGCATCGTGAAGTCGATAGCCGCGAGAGGACCGCCTCGGATCGTCATGGGAAGATAGTTGTCCTCTCGAGCCTCCACCGAGGCGCCGAACCTGCGGACAGGATCGATCACACGCTTCATCGGCCGCCTGGAAAGCGACGCGTCGCCAACAAAAGTCGAGCTGAATGGAGCGCCGGAAACGAGGCCGGACATGAACCGTACGGTCGAACCGGAGTTTCCCGCGTCGAGTTCCCTGGACGGTTCCTGTAAGCCGCGAAGGCCCCGGCCTTCGACCTCTACGGTCGATCCCTGGCGTTCGATGGCGACGCCGAGCCGCCTCAAACACTCGAGCGTGCTGGCGCAATCCTGGCTCTCGGCGTAATTTTGGATGACCGTCGTACCTTCGGCAATCGCTCCCAACATCGCAATCCGGTGGCTGATTGCCTTATCGCCCGGGACGGCGGCAACTCCGCCGATTCTCACGGCTGGCGTGATTTCCACGCGATTCGCGTCGATCATGTGGCTGAGGTTAGCATGGTCATTGACTTTGAAAAACCATCATGTTACCTAAGGTCAATGACATCTAAGCCTCCAAGGAGCTTCGAGCTGACAATTCCAAGCCGGCTCGAAGAAATGGAAACGGTTCACGACGTGATTGGGCAAGCGGTAAGGGAATACGAGCTCAGTGACGACTTAGCGCACTGGATCGAACTCACCATCAGTGAGTCAATGATCAACGCGATCCAGCACGGCAACAAAGCCGATCCCGCCAAGGAAGCCACCCTCAAGATTTCATCCACCGGAGACGCCATCGAGATCATCGTTGAGGATCAGGGATGTGGATTCAAGATGGACAAGATTGCCGACCCGACCGATACCGCCAACCTGCTGAAACCCAGCGGCCGCGGTATCCTGATCATCCGCTCGTTTATGGACGAAGTCGACCTTACGCAGCGTGAGGGGGGTGGCTGCCGGCTGCGCATGGTGAAGAAGATTCGGAGCAATTCGCAATGAGCATGGTCCTTAATGCTCGACGTCTGGACGACGTCGTCATTCTGGACCTCAGTGGCCGAATCACGATGGGCGAAGGAACCCTCGTCATCCGGGAAAACATTCAGAAGCTCCTCAACGCCGGAGATCGAAAGTTTCTTCTGAACCTGGCAGACGTCGACTACATCGACAGCTCCGGCCTCGGTGAGCTCGTCACTTCCTTCACGACCGTTCGAAACCAGGGCGGCGAGCTCAAACTTCTTAACCTCACCCGCCGCGTTCAAGACCTCCTGCAGATCACCAAACTGCTGACCGTGTTTGAAGCCTTCGATAATGAAACAGAAGCGCTGAAAAGCATGAAATAGCGCCCGGACGAAGAATGTCCCATCGACGATTTGTGCATCTTTGGCGTAACGCCCATCGTGCTATATATTTAGCACGTCTGCTAGACTAATCGCATCTTTTATGGCCAGGTCACATTCGAATCTGACGCGCCGCGAACGGCAGATCATGGACATCCTCTACCGCCTGGGCCGTGGTACGGTCGGAGAGGTGCTTTCTTTGATGGACGGCCCGACATACTCGACAGTGCGCGCGCAATTGCGCGTGCTTGAAGATAAAGGACACGTCCGGCATGAAGAGATCGGGCTGCGATATGTGTACTCGCCAACGGTTGCGCGGCATGAGATTCGACAGTCGGCTCTGAGACATCTCGTGGAAACGTTTTTCGAGGGATCGACGCAGAAGGTTGTGGCGGCCCTTCTGGGTCCAGACGGCGGAGGGCGGCTTACGCAGGAAGAGCTGGATAGAATCGCAGAACTTGTAGAGAAAGCAAAAAAGGCCGGCAGGAAGAATGGTTGAATTTCGGGAATAGTTTTAATTCGGGGTCAGACGCATCGAGCTGATAAGACAAGCGTCCGACCCCGAATTGAAACTATTCCCGAATTTCACTATTCGATTCGGATCTCCTGTTCTTTCTTATCCCGGACGATCTTGAGCATCGGCCTGGAGTTCGCCCGCATTTCGCGGCTGAACTCCGAGACCGTGCTAATCGATCTTCCGTCTATTGTAATCACGACGTCGCCCGCTTTGAGGCCGGCTTTGGCAGCGGCATACCCTGAATCCACGGACGAAATCAGGACTCCGTTCCCGCCGGACACACCGAAAAAGTTCCGAAGTTGATCGGTCAACTGCTCCGCACGGACACCGTCCTGGACAAACACGGTGCTGACCTGAACTCGCGGCACAGCACGAACAATGCGATCCGCAAGTACGTGCATGTCCGGCATATTAATTTCGAACCGGCCGAACCCCTGATTCGACGCGCTTTCCGTGGTTATCTTGACAGTCTCTTCACGATTATCCCGCCGAACCTTCACATCGACTGTTCGCCCGCCAGGCGTTTCCCGAACGATCCGGGTCAATTGCTGCACACCGACAACCTGCTCTCTGTCGAACTCGACGATAACATCGCCCTGCTTGAGACCCGCCTTCTCCGCCGGGCTATTCGGCTGAATGCTGCGAACGACCGCCCCGCGGTCTCTTTGATCTTCGATTGTGATTCCGATCCAACCGGCTTCCTGCGCGAGTGCCGGAATGGCCGCCAGCAACATGGTGGCTGTTAGCAAAATCGATCTCATAGCTCCTGAATCCTCCTTTGAAGCTTGAACATGGCTATAGAACCTGCTGAAAAAAATCCGGTTGGCACTCCGGCTTTAAAGTATCAAACGGGCCTCAATGAACTTGATGGAGTCCGGGACCTGGGAAGCACCCGTAAGTCATAGAAAATAAAGAGATGGCCAGTGAGGCCAGAAAGTTGCCAATAGATCGGGCGGAGGAGACCATGAGCGAACGTTTTTGCAGCCTGATTGTCCTGGCGCCCGGCGCTCCGCGGACGTTTAAGCTTCATCTGTCCCGCGGCGCTATCCTGATTCTGCTGACGGCATTCGTGCTGTCTTTCCTCGCCGTGGTCTTGATGGGATACAGCGCCCCGAGCGTGAACGAAATACACCGCGCAAGATTGGCAGCGGAAAACCAGGCTCTGAAAGTCGAAGCGGCTGACGCGGCACTGAGGATTCAAAGGCTCGATGCGAAGGTTTTGGAGCTTGAAGAGACATCGAAGCGAATCCACCACCTCATTGAAGAGCCGACTTCGTAACTGCGTAAACCATTTTGCCGGCGGTCACGACATCCCATAGAGTATGGGCATGATTGCAGAGATCGCCGTCATGCTGTTACTCGCGGGCTATCAATATGGCGGGACATTCATCGCCGCCGTCATCTGCAGTGACGGCATCGTAATCGCTGCCGATTCGCGGACCACCTTCCTGGACACATCAGGCAACCCCTTCGCATACCTCGATGGCATACCGAAGATCTATGTCGATCGAGGCGCAGCTGTCGCCGTTTCCGGAATGACGAGTATGGACGGCGAACTGTTCAGCTCATTTGTCAGCCGCAATCACGATCTGCTCTCGCGTCCGGTTAACGAAGTCATGTTCGGCTTTCTGTTGTGGATGCCATTCACGAACGGCAACAACGTGGGAATGATTTCGGCCGGATTCATCGACGGCAAACCAATGATCTGCTCCAAAGCGCCGATCGTGCCTCAGAACTGCATCAACTCCGGATTCGTCTCCAACAAGACGTCTGCGGTGCTGCACGATTCGATCGCGAAGCTGGGACGCCTTCCAACGACCCAGGAGGCCGCCGCGGCGTTGACTGCAGCCATTGAGGATTATTCGAGGATAGATCGCTCCGTCGGCGGGCCCGTCAGCGTCCTGAAGGTGAGCGGCGTTGCTCCGCCGCAATGGGCGGGAAGTCCTCCGACCGATCCACAATTGACTCAGATCTGCGATCTCGTAGCGAAACGCGGCATGGACATCGTCGCAGTCGGGAGCCGGGAAGAATTGCAGCGGAAGTTGAACGCAGCCTGTCGGAAATAAGGAAACGGATCAGGAACGCCTGGCGTGATATTCCTGGATGGATTTCACATCCAGCTTCTCGCGACGGATCGCGCGAATGCCGTTGACGGCAGCGGCGGCGCCCGGGATGGTGGTGATGCACGGAATACGGTGATTGACTGCGGCTCGACGGATCGCTTTCTCGTCAAAAAACGACTCGCGTCCAAGCGGCGTATTAATGATCAGATTCACTTTGCCGCTCTTGATGTAGTCCACGATGTGCGGCCTGCCTTCATTGACCTTGTAAACGGTTTCCACTTCGATACCGGAATTCCTCAACACCCGCGCCGTCCCCCGCGTTGCGATGATCTTGAACCCGACCTCGACCAGATCGGCGGCGATCTTCGAAATGAAATTCTTGTCGTGCTGATTCACGCTGATGAAGGCGACACCCGATTTCGGCAGCACGGATCCGGCGCTGAGCTGCGCCTTGACATAAGCCTTGCCGAAAGTGTCATCCACACCCATGACCTCGCCGGTGGACTTCATCTCCGGACCAAGTATGGTATCGACGCCCTGAAAGCGCGCGAACGGAAACACCGGCGACTTCACGTAAAAGTCGTTCACCTTCAATTCGCTCGGTAATCCGAACTCGCGCAGCTTCCGTCCGGTCATCAGCTTTGCAGCGATCTTCGCCAGCGGCACTCCTGTTGCCTTGCTGACGAACGGAACCGTCCGCGACGCACGAGGATTCACCTCGAGGACGTACACTTTGCCGGCGCGAATCGCAAACTGGATGTTCATCAGACCTACGACTTTCAAAGCCCGGCCAAGCTGAACGGTGTAACCGCGAATGGTTTCCCGAAGATCCTCGCTGAGCTGGTAGGTCGGAAGCACACACGAACTGTCTCCCGAATGGACACCGGCTTCTTCGATGTGCTCCATGATTCCGGCAATGACGACCTGCTCGTCATCAACTAGCGCGTCGACGTCCACTTCGTATGCGTCTTCGAGAAACTCATCGACAAGGATCGGCCGCTCCCTCGATACCTGGACTGCCGCGCCCATGTAGTTGTCGAGCATGGATTCGTCATAAACGATGACCATCGCCCGGCCGCCCAGCACATACGAAGGACGTACGAGAACGGGATAGCCGATCTGGCGGGCGACGACGCGCGCTTCTTCCAGCGTGGTTGCAGTTCCGTTTTTCGGCTGCGCGACGTCGAGCTTGCGCAGCAACTCGCCGAAGCGTTTCCGGTCTTCAGCCAGGTCGATCGAGTCCGGTGAAGTGCCGATGATCGGCACGCCCGCGTGCTGAAGGTCCAGCGCGAGATTGAGCGGAGTTTGCCCACCGAACTGGACGATCACACCGTGCGGCTTTTCCACGCGCACGATGTGAAGGACGTCTTCCAGCGTGAGCGGTTCGAAATAGAGCCTGTCGGAAGTGTCGTAGTCTGTGGATACTGTTTCCGGATTGCAGTTGACCATGATGGTCTCGAATCCTTCTTCTTTCAGCGCGAAGGACGCATGGCAACAGCAATAATCGAACTCGATTCCCTGCCCGATGCGGTTCGGACCGCTGCCGAGAATGATGATTTTCTTCCGGTCACTGGGCTCGGCTTCGTCCTCTTCCTCGTAGGTCGAATAGAAGTACGGCGTGTACGACTCGAACTCTGCGGCGCACGTGTCCACGCGTTTGTAAACAGGTACGATCGCAAAGTCGCCGCGCTTCGCCGCAACATCGCGAGCTTTGGCGCCAACAAGTATCGCGATGCGGGCATCCGAAAAGCCGGCGGCTTTCACCTCGCGCAGTAGCTCGGGAGGCAGGCTTTCGAGCGTATGTTGCGAAACCTGTTTGAAAAGATCGGTGATTTCCTTCATCTCGTTCAGGAACCACGGATCGATATGCGTCAGCTCGACGAGTTCAGGAATGCTGAAGCCGTTGGCGACAGCATGCAGGAGATACGGAATCCGGTCCGGCGTCGGCGTCACGAGCTTGTGCCGAATGAGATCTTTATCGATTTTCTCCGAGCCCGGCTCCTTGCCGCTCTCCAGTGAGCGCACACCTTTGAGAAACGCTTCCTTGAACGTTCGGCCGATGGCCATTACTTCACCGACGGACTTCATCTGCGTGCCGAGGGTCGGATCGGACCCCGGAAATTTCTCGAATGCCCACTTTGGGATCTTGACCACGACGTAGTCCAGCATCGGCTCGAAAGATGCGGGCGTCTTCTTTGTAATGTCGTTCGGAATTTCGTTCAGCGTGTAGCCGATGGCGAGTTTGGCCGCAATCTTGGCAATCGGAAAACCCGTCGCCTTCGAAGCAAGAGCTGAACTGCGCGACACGCGGGGATTCATTTCGATGACCACCAGCCGGCCGTCTTTGGGATTCACGGCGAACTGGATGTTCGACCCCCCGGTTTCAACGCCAATCTGGCGAATGACCGCGGCGGCGGCGTCACGCATCCGCTGGTATTCGCGGTCGGTGAGCGTCTGGGCCGGAGCAACAGTTATGGAATCGCCGGTGTGCACGCCCATCGGATCGAAGTTCTCGATGGAGCAGATGATGACAACGTTGTCCTGCAGGTCGCGCATCACCTCGAGCTCGAATTCCTTCCAGCCAATGACGGACTCTTCGATCAGAACCGTATGCACCGGACTCAGATCGAGACCACGCGCCACGATCGATTCGAATTCTTCACTGTTGAACGCGATACCGCCGCCGGCGCCGCCGAGCGTGAACGAAGGACGGATGACGATCGGGAACCCGAGGCTCTGGACGCAGCGTTGCGCCTCGCGGACGTCGCCGACGATTTCGCTTCTCGGGGTTTCCAGACCGATCTCGGTCATGGCCTGCTTGAACAGGAGCCGATCTTCGGCCATTTTCACGGCCTTCGCCTTGGCGCCGATCATCTCGACTTTGTACTCGTCGAGAATCCCGCTGTCAGCCAGGTCAACAGCAATGTTCAACGCTGTCTGGCCGCCGACCGTGGGAAGCAGCGCGTCCGGCCGTTCGCGTCTGATAACGGCTGCGACGAATTCGGTCGTCAGCGGTTCGATATAGGTGCGGTCCGCGAGTTCGGGATCCGTCATGATCGTCGCCGGATTCGAATTGATCAGAACGACTTCGTAGCCTTCTTCGCGGAGCGCCTTGCACGCCTGCGTGCCGGAATAATCGAATTCGCACGCCTGGCCGATGACGATCGGCCCGGAACCAATGATCAGGATTTTGTGAATGTCGGTACGTTTAGGCATTCCGCATCAGATCGAAAAACTTTTTGAACAGGTAATAAGAATCGTGAGGACCGGGCGACGCCTCAGGATGATATTGAACGCTGAAGGCCTTGATCGAGCGGTGCTCGAGCCCTTCACAGGTGTTGTCGTTCAGGTTGATATGCGTGATCCTCACGTCGTTCAGATTCAGACTCTCCGGATCGACAGCGAATCCGTGATTCTGGGCCGTAATCTCGACCTGCTTGCTGTCAATGTTCAGCACAGGATGATTTCCGCCGTGGTGTCCGAACTTCAATTTGTATGTCTTTCCGCCGAGCGCCAGGCCAAGGATCTGGTGGCCGAGACAAATACCGAACACCGGCTTCTTCCCGAGAAGATGCCGCACGTTCTTGATCGCGTACTCGAGCGGCTCCGGATCCCCCGGGCCATTCGACAGGAAGATGCCATCCGGCTTCAGGTCGCTCAACACCTGCTCGGCCGGCATCCTCGCCGGCACCACGGTGACACGCGCGCCGAGGCGGGTCAGATTTCTCAGAATGTGCGACTTGATTCCGAAGTCGTAGGCAACGATGTGAAAGGCTCCGGGCTCAAAGTCGGCGAGCTCCGAGAACTCGACAAAGTTCACGTTGTTATCGGTGTTATCGAACGGCTTTTCGATCGTCACGGAGCTGGCAAGATCGAGTCCGACCATCTGCGGCGCTCGCTGGACCTTGCTCTTCAGGGACGCCTCGTCATGATCGATCAACGACACGATGCCACGCATCGAACCCTTCAAGCGGATATGACGGACAAGCGCCCGAGTATCGATACCGGAGATGACTGGAATGCGATTCGCAGCGAGGTAGTCCTCCAGCGATTCGGTCGTCCGCCAGTTGCTCGGAAGAGGTGAAAGACGCTTCACGATGAACGCTTCGAGGAAAGGCTTGCGCGACTCGACATCTTCCGGATTGATACCGGTATTGCCGATCAGCGGGTAGGTCATCGTGACGATCTGGCCTTCGTAAGACGGGTCCGTCAGGATTTCCTGATATCCCGTCATCGAAGTATTGAAAACGACTTCGCCTACGGCTTCGCCGTCGAAGCCGTGTCCGTTGCCCCGAAAAACACGCCCGTCTTCGAGCAGCAACGTAGCTCGTCTTTTCAATCCAGCGATCCCATCTTGTTCATCGGCCAGTATCTGAAAACTGCTTTTCCGTAGATGTACTTTTCCGGGACCAGTCCCCACATGCGGCTATCGTTGGACTGATTCCGGTGATCGCCCAGAACGTAATAGTGCCCGGGCTCAATGTAAACCGGAGGGTACGTGCGGTGGTCCAGGTACTCGGGCAGGATATAGGTTTCATCGAGGGCTTTATCGTTGACGTAGACGTTGCCGCGGCGGATTTCGACCACATCGCCGGGCATCCCGATCACCCGCTTGATGTATGACTTCGTGGGGTCCAGCGGATACCAGAACACCACGATGTCCTTGCGGTGAATCTTTTCAATTCGATAAACGAATTTGTTAACGAAGATACGCTCCTGGTCCACCAGTTCCGGGAGCATGCTCGTTCCTTCAACCTTCACGGGTTGATAGAGGAAAACGACGATCAGGATCGCAGTCCCGATCGCGAAGAAAACATCGCGGGCCCAACCGCGGATTTCGCCGACGACGCCGGTCGAGGGAGATGTCACCGGTACGTTTGACAGTGCTTCACTGTCTGTCTCGCCGGCCGAGACTTGCTGAACTTCGGGTCCTGTTGTCATACGAGTGTTACTGGGAAGGTCCTTTTAGAGAAAATGGAACTGCTATTTTAGCCGAACGGCCAGGTCATTTCCATAGCCGGAATTCCTTGGTGAGGCCGAAAACCACGCCCCCGCGAGGATCCAGATGAGTTACTCCTGCCGTTCCTGCCACGTCCCAACGCATGGTGCCTGTACGGATCTGCATGCCGAGCCGAACCTGAGCCCGGGATTCCGTACCCGGGCTCGCGTCGTCGCGAGGATTTTTGCGGCCATTCCACTCGGAAAGTAGACTGATCCGGCCGCTGATTGGAAGCACGCAGGCCAGGCCGTACGTCAAAACGTCCTGCTGAGCTCGAAGTTTTAAGGTGTCGGTCAACATTCCGATGCCCAGGTTGCCGAATACGAAGCCCCGGCCGACACTCTTACCCACAAGGATTCCGCCAAAAATGTTCGTTGAATCCGTGCCGATGCCTTTCGTGTCATTGCTGTTCGGCAGGACCACGGTCGTGCGAAAGCTGATGATCGGCAGGACCGGAGTTTCGGGCACGAGTCGGATTTTGGTGGAGAGCGCGGAATCCCCCCAGTCGTTGCGCCAGTCGTCCCCGACCTTGAGAAAGTCCTGCAGGATGCCGTTGATCTGAAACTCGGCGCGCGGTCCAAGGCTGATGTTGATGCCGTTTTCGATGGCGGCATAGTCGCCCTTCAGTCCCGAGAGCGGAAAGTCGGCCTGTCGGTCGAATCGGACGCCCGTCTCCATGACCACGGCGCCGTTCGGAACCAGTCGAGGGTCTTCGGTTACGAGCGGACG
>Ga0137465_1000270_pt1 | contig 30055 bp, 22 predicted proteins | sample EasRivERMGT828_2_FD_104906 | JGI IMG/M metagenome (GOLD analysis project Ga0137465, IMG submission 104906) | Soil microbial communities from meander-bound floodplain in the East River, Colorado, USA - East River MetaG ERMGT828_2 | ecosystem: Environmental > Terrestrial > Soil > Floodplain ... | reverse complement strand
GGTTGCCAGAATTCATTTCCGATTGGCAACCTATTGGACATGCTGCGGGTCGCAGACCCGCGCTCCCGGAGCGCGCCTCTGTGAGGCGCAGCAGCCTTGGCTCTTGGTTTGGTCGGAAATTATCTTTGGCAATCGCTATAAGCGGAAATTACTTTTGGCAGATGCTATAGTCAACGAAGGCAACTTCACCAAGCAGCCGACGACCGGCTCGTTATACCGCCGCAACTTCGCGAGCAACGATCAGCACGTCGTTCTGCGCCCAGTCGCGCTTGAGGTCCTCCTTTAGCTGCGCAAAGAACTTTTTGGCTTTGGCCCGATTGTGCGAAAGCACGCGGAGGATCACAATCTGGTCGCGAAATGTGAAGGAGCCCACCTTCCACAAACCTTCGTTCTCTTGAGGGAAGTGTGTCAGTCCGCCGAACTCGTGCACCAGACGGCGTTTCAGCCGCCGGAGCTTGCGAGGTTCGATCGGTTGACCGTCGTTGTAATGCAGCGGAACATACAGTTCGTACTCCCTCATGATGCAGCTTTCGAAGGGTTGAATTCGATTACCAGATATTCCCTCAGAGCGTGCGCCGGCGGACGTTCTCGCCCGCAAACGCAGGTCCCAACCGATTGATCGTGTTGTAAATGCTTCCCCTCACCAACTGGCCGTCGCCGGCTTTGAGGTTGTATTTGATCTCCATCTGCATCACCGGCTTGATTTCGGGAATGAAAAGAAAGACGCTGCGGCCATCCTTGGAAAGCTGGGCGGACCTGACCTCAACCGGATCGTGGCCAACCGTGTCGGGATAGTTCACCGAATACTCCTTGGAGCCATAAGAGGAAGTCCAGCGATAGTTCCATTGCTGGAGGCCATAGCTCTCAATGTCCTCGGCGATTTGGCGATCCAGTGGCTCGGTGAAGCGGATTTGGATTCCATTGGTAAATGCGCTCAACGCAACAGGCAGGTAAACCTTTTTGCCCGTGTATCGCACTCGATTAAAACATCCATCGCGAATGGCGCTGGTTGTCCAGCCGAAGAGACCGGTCAGATAGAGTTGCCCGTCATGAGGGTTGAAACGTCCGCGACATACGCCCGAAGCAAAACGGCCTTTGAGCGGAACCACTCCGCCTTGCGGTTGGCCGGCGACGCTTTCGCGCAGGACCAGCATCGTGGCACATCTTCCATAGGAAAGGTGCAGCATTTGCCCCTGCAGCGGACCCCATCGATCGCTCGTGACCCACACCTGGCCGCCGCTGGAATTGTCCACGTGGCGCGGAATCCAACACAGCGGCGGGTCGTAACCTGAAGGCCGCTCCGATGTGATCTTGGGTCCGCCAAACCCATAATAGCCGCCCGGCTTTACTTCCGAGATCTGTGAAGCGGGCGTCCATTCGCCCTCCTGGGGCGCGACGGTAATCGTGTTGTCCGGTCCGACGCCCATTCCGTTTGGATGGCGCCAACCGGTGGCGAGCGTCTCTTGCGCGCTGCCGTCTTTTGAAATGCGATGAACGCCCAGCGGATCAACGTAATGAAAGTTCCCGGCGCTGTCCGTTTCGAGAGACGTGACATAATCGTGGCCGCCGGACGAGGTCTTGATGCCGTTGTGAAAATTCTCGTAGAAGTCAGCCTCGTCGTCCTGGTTTAGATCGTGTAGCACCGTGATTTGGTCCCGGCCCAGCACGTGGACGCGGTTGTTGACGATCTTCAAACCCAGGGGCTGATAAAGTCCCGTAGCGAAGCGCCTCCAAGCAAGCTTTTGAAGCTTCTCATCGATTCCCTGGACCATCCAAACATCGCCGTGCAGCGTGCAAACAGCCGCGTCTCCATTGTCAAAAAAATCGTGGCCACTCAGAAACATCAGGGCGTTGTAGGGATTCTTGTAAGGCACGGTGATGGTGTCGATCACGTAGGCATCCTGGTCCTGGCTGATGTGACCCTGCGTCGCAAGCGTTTCCTTCCAATGCAAGGGGCCGGGCCTGGATAAGGCCTCAAGATCTTCCGGCGGCGCACTGCGTTGAACCAGCGAGGCGAATTTCTGAAGATTGGACTGAGCTCCGCTCCAAAGGAAGATCTTCATGCGGGCCAGCCGTTCGTGCGGTGGAATCGTCAATACGACTCGAGATACATCGTGAACCTGCAGCCGGGCAGCATCATCGCCTTGCAAACTCACAGCCGTCGTGGCCCCTTCCGTTTCGAGAATAGTCACCTCCTTGCCATTGTCCGATGCGAACGCACCGGTCGCATTTTTGACTTCCACCAGGTTCATCGTCTGAGTGGAGGCGCTCGCTCCATGTTCCAGAACACGCGTGAACGCCTGCACACCTTCGCCACGTTCCAGCCACGGCGATTCCCGAACTGTCGTGCTTCCCACGGTATAGGAAAGAACCACCCGCTTGCCGCTCAGATGGAGTCCGCGATACTGTCCGGCTTCTTTCTCCCAACCCGGCCCTTTCGGACTGGCAAACTGTGCTCGGCCACCCATTCGGGGCATCTCGATAACGCCATAGCGCTTTGGGTTGATCTCGATGAACCTGCCCGTCCAGCCGGCCCTCAGGCTCAATTGCCCGGAATCGAAACAGACGGCCGCTTCATTCGTCTCGCCAACCCGGATGGAGATTGCCTTGAGCGCAAGACCTCCCGGAGTATCGAGAGTGGAACTGAAAAAGGGTCCGGTATCCGTCAGCCTCCAACGGCCATCCACCCAGTCCTTGTCATGCTTAGGTCCCCAGTGTCCGTACTTCCCGCCTTCGTCCAGGCCGGCGTTCGCAGGAAGAATTTTTGGAGAGGACGCCGTATTGGTCGCGACCGGTTTTGCCGGCGGGGCTGGCTTTTGGGATTCGCCACTCTTGCGAGACTTCTCCAGCGTCCATTGGCTGCCTTTGCGAAACAACGCCCCTTCGGTCAACTCGACCGGCGGATCGAAACTAATCTGCGCCTTGCCTGCGGCCCAGATACCGCCCCGGCGAATTAACGCCGCCGCCTTCCGAATCGACTCGTCCGCGTGACCCAGCACTGTTTGAAAGACGCGCCCCTTGCCGTACTGGTAAGCCCAGGCCATCGGCTCGTTCTGAGCGGTCACTTTGGATTTTGCCCATGCCAACGGCTCGATCGGAAGCTCGCCTTGCTGGCGGAAGTAAAGTTCATCGACAGTGTCGAACGATGCCAGCCCGGCGGTAATCGGATGCCGTGTGGGCGCGATTTCCACCCGCAACGGTCCGTAGTTATCGTGCCCGCTCTTTCCCGAACGGTGATCCCAGATCCGGCGGACAATGTTCGTCCGATACTCGGGCCAGTCCGATTCCTTGTTCGGCAGCGTATCCGTAAAGGCGCCGTTCGCAAAATGGATCACAGCCAACCCGCCACCACCCTCCAGATATTTGACGAAGCCATCCTTGGCCGCCTGACTGAGGCCAGGCCTGTCCCAATTGCAGTAATTCATCACCAGCAGGTCGTAATCACGGATTTTAGCGGAAGCGAGGTCTTCGACATTTTCGGTGACATGCACAATCGTCCGCGGGTCCTGCTCCAGCGCCAGGATCAACGCCGCTGTCGTGGCCCGCCAATCGTGGGCGGGATGATTGTGCCCGGTGAGAATCAGCGCTTTGATCTTCCCGGCCGCATCCGATTGGACGCCGCCGTCAGGAACCTCCACTTTTGCCGACCAAACGATCGCGTTCAGCAGCAGCTTTTGGAAGTCTGTTACCCACCAGTCCTGATAAAAATGACCCCCGGTAATGCCGAAGCCTCGGCCGCCGTCTTTGCGCTCGACCGCCCAGGCGACGGTGTGATCCTGATCTTCACCCGGTGGTCGCGTCAACAGGATCGGTTTCAGACGGGCATCATTCTCGCGGAAACGAAGCCGGTAATAAAACTCCTCGTGCAACTCGAATGGTTTCACCCCGCGAAGGATCGGATGTTCCAGCGCGCCGAGCTTCACCGGCCCTGTCCATGTCTGGATGGCCGAATACCACTTCCTCGGTCCGCTCCCGGTCTCATAATCGAAGTAACCTCCGATCCATTCCGTAATCCGATCGTGAAAGCGGCTCGGGTGGAAAGTCGTCCAGTGATAATGCACGAAGCCGCACCCGCGCTTCATTTGCTTTTCGATGACCTGCATGCGATCGCCGACATAGAGGGGATGATCGGTCTCCTGCCGATCGCACCCATCCGAGATCATCACGATGGTGTCCGCGTCGTCGAGCGTGGATTGATCTTTCGGCCAGCCTTTGAAATGCGCCTCGGTGCGGATCAGGCCTCCAAGAGTCGGCGAGCTATCGAGCAGGTGCTTCAGCAGGATAACGCTCTTCTCGTACTCGTGCGCGTCCTTCGGATGGCCCGTAATCGGACCTGCGATGAGCACGATCTTGGAGGTCGTCGCTCCGACGACGCCAAAGGGGAACGTCCATAAGCCGAGAAGAACGAACCACCAGTAAGAGCGAGCAATCAGTTGAGTTTTCATGGCTGCCAGACGCCATGATGCCGAAGGTTTCGGAACTGGTCACGCGAATTGCAATTGGTGCAGCGCAGGCGATAGAAGGCGCTCAGGTTCCCCACCTCACCTTCGTCGAGGTAGAAATGGTTGTAGAGCATTGCAGGAGTTCGGTTGACCGGAAGCCAACTGGAAGGCCTCAGTGTGGGAGTACTTTCGACGATGAAGCCAGGTGAATTGGTTTCCCAGCGAAGAATAAGATGATTGGTGCAACGCAGGATGGCCAGATGTTGATTCGTGCCGCCGGAGGGAGGGACGACGGGATTTTGGGTGAGTGTCAGCACATACGTGAACGGCTCGATGCCCGGCTCACTGCGGACGAGCACGATGTAGTTGCCCGTTTGTGGCGCAAAACAGCTCGTTCCAAGCTGAACGTTCGTCTGGCCCGTGACACTGCCGACAATCGTGCAGTCCGGCCCAAACAAATCCATGCGCAATAGTTCTCCCGCACTCTCGAGCTTGCGCAAAGTCAGCCGCAGGGAATCGCCTGCGATCGCTGGGAACGTGAATGCATCCATGTCTCCCACATCCACGAAGCCGATCCGCGGTGCTCCCGGTGAAAGAGTATAAGCGCCGTCGTCACTCAGATTGGGGCCCGGGCATTTTATGAGGCTGATCACATAACGGTAATTGATTGTCTTGCTTACCAAAGAGTAGCTTCCGGCCTGGGTGAGCCGGTGAGCATGGATATAGGCCAGGTTAGTGTAGCCGCTTGTGTACGACTCAGCAGTCACGAGGGAACCATCGGGCGCGCGCAATTCCAATGTGGGAGAGGCGATGGCGTTGTGGACGAGGAGAGCGCTAACCACATCGTCCGGCGATGCACTGAAGAAGTGATAGTTGGTCGCGGGAGATCGCACCCCCAAACCCAGGGCCAAACATGGTCTGGCCTGGAGTGATTGTCGTCGTGTTGGGAGGACAGGCGCCGTCTCCGAGGCTTTCGAAAAGTCTTAAAGGGTAGAAGCGGTTGGGATTGGTGCCCGTTGCGCTCTGCCAGATGACAGTGCCTGGAGCGTTCGTCCCCAAGGGATTAAGCTGGCGGATATCGGTTTCGCCGTAAATGACTCCAGGGGAGTGACGGCAGTAGTATGCGTCATAAGCCCCACGCCAGTCGTCACCAAAGGAGGCGCTCCAACCCTTTGACTTGGCCATATATAATCTGCCCCGGTTGTGTTCCCGGAATCGGATAATTATTGCCATCTGGAGCGGACATCACGCCCGGCGTTGAAGTCATTGTGCCGAGCGGAAGGACCGGCCTATCGGAAATCAGCCGAGGATGCGTGCCCCAGAAGAAACCGAACCTTAAGTCACGATATTGGAAAGACGTAGTGCCGGGGACGTTGCTGCAGATACCAGTAAACCGGCATAATTGAAAGCGCGTCACCAGGCCATTATTGAACTGAATGAGGCCTTGCGCGCAGGAGGTGCTCACCGTGAGGTGGAACAAAGCCAGCGTCAGAAAGTGCGGCTTCATGCTGCAAAATCTAGTTCGTGACCTTCAAGAAAGCCAGCGTGAAAATTCTGTCCGCTCTTCGTCCGGCGCATCTTGAGGGCGTGTTGCCCAAATCATCTCAGGGGAGGGCGAGCGTTGGGCGAGCGTCCTCGCGAGCCATGGCGGAGCAAAAATGACCGGCAAAACAGGGCTCGTCAGGAGCCTCGCCCTCCCGGCAGCAGCACAGCCGCGATTTGAGCAACAGGCCCTCAAGATGCGCCCATCTTCGTCCTGACGGTCCCCTGCCCCCGGTAACATTTATCCGTGGGTCCAACTCGCGTTTCGACGTGCGGAGAGGATGCCTGCTCTCCCATGCAAACGTCACGGCTGCCGTTGACTTCTTCGTTGCTCTACCAAATGCTCCGCGCACCGCAATGCCATCGCTGCAATCGTCGCCGTCGGGTTCATGCCACTGGACGTCGGCCAGATGCTGCCATCGAAGATGTAGAGGTTGGGCACGTCGTGGCAGCGACCCCAGGCATTCACGACCGATGTTGCGGGGTCGGCACCCATTTTTGTAGTGCCTAGGAGATGCCAGCCCGTCTCGCGGATGAGTGGGGCGATGACTGTTTCATGCGCACCGGCGGCTTCGAGCGATTCGCGCGCGCGCGCGAGGTGGAACTGGAGCAGGCGTTTGGAATTGTCCGACATGCGATAAATGAGTTTGGGCGCCGGGATGCCCGCGGAGTCTTTTAGCACGGGATCGAGCACGACGCGGTTCTCTTCCTCGGGTAAATCTTCGGCGATGATTCCCCACATCGCGGAATGGCCCAGCCGTTGGAGAAGATTTTGGTGGAAGTCCCTTCCCCAGATCGGATTGTCGCCCCAGGGATAGCAACGCGTCATGGAGAGCGGTCCGCCCGTGGGTTGCAATCCCCATTTGGCACCGCGCACGAAACCGCGCGACGCATCGGTCTCATAGAATTCAAGCGAATGGATGTGTTGGCCCCAAAGCCCGTGTGTGCTCCCGAGATCCTCCTCGAACAAACCCACCACCGTGCCGAAGGGATGCATCATCAGGCGCCGCCCGACGAGGCCGGAGGAGTTGGCCAGGCCATTTGGATGTTTGGAGTTTGCCGACAGCAATAGCAGGCGCGGCGTGCCGATGCCGCTGGCGCCCAAAACGGTGACAGCCGCTTTCTGAAAATGGTCCGCGCCGTTCCGATCGACGTAGATCGCGCCGGTGACCAGACCATTGCCGTTGGTTTCGAGCCGCCGGACGCGCGCGCCGGTGACGAGCTCGACACCCATTTTGATGTTGCGCGGCCAATGAGTGCGATCCACCGATCCCTTAGCGCCTTCGACGCATCCCCACATGCACGTGGCGCGCTGGGTGCAGGCGTGCAGGTCTCCGTAGGGGCGGGTGGCGATGGCATTGGGCGCGGGCCACCAGTGCCAGCCCAGTTGGTTGTGCGCTTTCGCCACGCGTCGGCCCATGGCTCCCAAGGGAGCAGGTGGAAGCGGAAGTGGCTTGCCGGGCGGGAAGGCAGTGTCGCCCGCCAAACCGGAAACTCCGAAATCGCGCTCGACGCGTTCGTAATACGGCTCCAGCTCGTCGTAAGTGAGCGGCCAATCGTCGGCGATGCCATCGAGTGTGCTCACGCGAAAGTCCGAAGGCATGTTGCGTTGCCAATGCGCCGCGTAGATGACCGTGCCGCCGCCGACCGCATTATAGAGGACCGCCGCGATGTCGGAGTCGGCATCGTCGATGGGATAGTCGCCAGGAAGCTGGCGCCGGTTTGGATTGCACGCCCAGTAACGTCCTGCGGTCAGTTCGAAGTCGAGGTGTTCGGCGCGTGCTTTGGAGTAATCCGGCCAATCGCCTTGCTCGAGCACAACGACGCGCATGCCGGCTTCCGCGAAGCGCTTTGCGGCCACCGCGCCGGTCGGACCCGCGCCAATGATGAGAACGTCCGGGTCAGGCGCGATCGCATTGGTGTTAGCGAATGATTCCACGGACACGGTTTCGCGCATTTAAGACCGATGAACACTCTGCGACAACCTCAAAAGCAAAACGTCGGCGGGTCTAGAGTGATTGCCAAAAATAATTTCCCACTTAGAGCCAGGACCGAAGCCTCTCCTTTTGCATGGCCGTAGCGGCGTCTCGGCAGAGCGCCGTCTTTTCCTATTGTTTGCGGCGCTCTGCCGAGGCGCCGCTACGCCAATCAATTTCGCATTCCGGGAATTACTTTTGGCAATCGCTCTATTCATCACAGCAAATGAGGATCGCGCCAGCACTACCGGGCCAGTTCCTTGAGCATGCTGATGACTTCATCTGCGATTCGCTCGCCTGTCCCTGTTTCAGCATAGCTGTGAAAGCCGGTCCACACCTGATACCCGCCCAGCTTGTGAGCTTCGCGGTTCGGCAGATAACCAATCCAGTCGTTGGCAAGCTCAGCGATATAAGTGTGGCGGAAGGGCGAGCGATTCTTGATGTCCAGCCCCAACTGTGTGAAGAACTCGGCGGGCACACCGGCGATGGCGATGTCGCCAATCGCCATGACCTGAAGCCAGGTCTCCCGCTCTTCTCCACGCTGCGGGGCGAGGGTTTGGCGCATGTCGCGAAAAACCTGGATGACCTTTTCGCCGTAAGGGCCGGCATATTTGCGGCAATAGCTGGAAACAGCGTCGTCTTCCTGGGCTTCCTCGAAGTGACGCACCTTGAACTTGAAGGGGCGCTTGATGGCTGAAAGCTTTTTGACCGGGCGCGGTTGGGCCTGGCTGAGAGCCTCCGACACCGCCTGCTTGATCCGTTTGGCGCACTCCTCGCCGGACAAATTCAGGTTGTGGGTTGAGCCGGAAGCGCCTTCCAGAAAACAGACAGGGCCGCCCAGGTCGGCTTCCAATTCCTGCGCGGCCAAGCCGTAGAATGAAGGAGAGCGCTTGCCGCTTTGCCGTGTGCCAATGGTGTGGGTCGAATGATTAAAAATCAAAGCGCGCCATTTGTCGCTGGAGTCACGGAAAGCCAGCACCGGAAGTTCGGGATCGAATGGGCCGGTGGCGCGGACGAAGTTTGTGCGCGGCCCAATCCAGTAGATGCTGCCATCGGGGAGCAATTGGCGGCTGTTCTGGCCGACGGTTTTTTCCTCGCCGAGATGAAAATAGAATTGGCAGTCATTGGTGGAAAGATTGGAGTTGGCGTCTTGAATGGCCTTGACGATGCCGCGTTGCACGCGCCTGGTAAATGCTTCGTCCAATCCGTAACCATGCAGCACCATCGTGCTCGGAGCATGGTGTGTGTGGGTGCAGTTGATGAGAATGTTGGCGGCGGGAATGCCGGTCGATTTGGCGACTTCGGCCACGACCGGATCCAGATGCTGGCGGGTCATCATCAGGATGTCGCAGGCCACGATGGCGAGTTTGTCGAAGGGTTTCTTTTCCAGGACGACCGCGACGGCTCTCAGTTTGCCCTCCTGGCCGACCGCCTTTCCCGGCGTAATACCCCCGGCGATGATCATGGAGTCGTCGGCTTCGAATTCGGCGGCCGCCGCGCCGACCTTCAGGTTGTCGGCGGCAGTGCCAGCGAGGCTGGTGACGGCGAATGCAACTACAGCGACGACTTTGATTCTGTTTTCCATGACGTTGCGAAGCCCCTGGCGCGGCACGACTGCGATACAGCGGGTGGCCAACTTGGCCCATCATGCAAACGCGGATGCTCGCCCTCTATACACCCTTGGGCACGGCCCAATGATCGTTGAGGTACTCGCGGCGCACGAGGCGATTGGCTTCCGCATCGGCGGTGATCTGCTCGCTCTTTGGATCGAAGTTGATGACCCGCCCCATGCGAGTGGCGATGTTTCCCAAATGACACAAGGCGGCGGACAGATGGCCGATCTCAATGTCAGCGGCCGGGCGTTTGTCGTTGCGGATGCATTCCAGGAAGTTGCGGTGGTGGGGCGTGTCTTTGGCCGTCGCGGCCATCTTTTCGCCGGGCTCATTCTTCGGGCCGAAGATTTGCCAGCCGTTGTGCTTGCCCAGGATCATCATGCCTTTCGTGCCGTAGAAGGCATTCCCGTTTTCATGACCTTCCTGCACGTAGGGCGACCAAATGCGCTGCTCGAAGATCAGTTGCCGCTTTTGGCCCACCGTGCCGTCACCGGGGTATTCGAAGGCGGCGTATTGGGTGTCGGGAAACTGCTGATCGTCGTCGAAAAAGTACTTGCCGCCGATGGCCGCAATCCTGGACGGATGCGTGGTGACGCCAAGACCCCATCGGGCGATGTCGATGTCATGCACACCGTCGTTGCCCATGTCGCCGGTGCCAAAGGCATACCACCATCGCCAGGTGCCAGGGAGCAGATTGGACTGATACGAAACCAGGGGCGCAGGACCGACCCACATGTCGTAATCCAGCGTCGCCGGCGGGTCCGAGGGTTTGGCGCGACCGATCGAACTGCGGCGCTGGCTGTTCCATGCCTTGGAAACGAGCACCTCGCCAATGGCTCCCTGGCGCAACCGTTCCATGGCCTGGATGAGGTGCTCGCCACTGCGGCTTTGCGTGCCGGTTTGCACGACGCGTTTGTTGCGCCGGGCCGCTTCGATCATCAAGCGCCCTTCCCGGATGTTGTGGCAGCACGGTTTCTCGACATAGACATGCTTGCCGGCCTCGCACGCCAGAATAGTGGCGGGACCATGCCAGTGATCGGGTGTCGTGATGATCACAGCGTCAATGGATTTGTCTTCCAGCAGGCGGCGAAAGTCCTTCACGGCTTTGGGCGTCTTGCCGGAAATCTTTTCCACTTCGCGGGCCGCCTTGCTCATGCGCTCGGAATCCACATCGCAGACGCAGACCATCTCGACGTCCTTTTGCGCGGCGAACGATCGGAGCAGATTGCTTCCCATGCCTCCGGGACCAATGATGCCCATGATGATTTTGTCACTGGCGCTGACCGCGCGCGCTTGCCGGTTCAAGCCGAAGGCAGCCGTTGCGGCGACGGCGGTTCCGGTGTGTTTCAAGAAACTTCTGCGATTGGTTTGTTTCATAGCGTGCTCCTTCCTGCTCGAATGATTGAACGCGTCCATAGATTGCCCTGCGTGATGGCGTTGGTTTTAGCCTCTCTGGGAGGGAAGGCAAGCACGATGAAGGCGGAGATGTTGGAAGCGTTGCCTCAGGAAGCGACTCCTCCAAGGCCCGCGCTTCCCACGTTTCAACGGATTACGCTGCCGCCTGGACCTTCGTGACTTTGCCGAGCATCTCGTAGAGCTCGGTAATCTTGGGCGGCTTGCTTAAGACACCATCGACCTGCGCCGGTAAATCGCCGTCCTCCTTCATGAGCGTGCCCCAGCCCGTCAACATAATGATCGGCGTGGGCGCCTCCCGTTTCATCGTTTTTGCCAATTGGCGGCCATCCAGGTATGGCATGCCCAAATCGGTAATGACCACATCGAAAGGTTGCCCACGCTGCCGAGCCGCGCGAAACAGAGCAAGCCCGGCCGGGCCGCCATCGGCCAATTCGACCGTGTGCCCGCCATGTTCCAGGAGTTGCTGCAGCATTTCGCGCAAGAGAGGTTCGTCGTCCACGCACAGGACGCGCAGCGCGGGAAGGGGCGCCAGGGTTTTGGGCGAGGCGGTCGAGGAGGGGATTTCGCGGATGGGAAAGACCAGCCGCATGGTTGTGCCACGGCCCAAAGCGCTCTCGATCTCGATCGCTCCTTCGTGCCGGGTCATAATGCCGTAGACCATCGCCAGGCCCAGACCGGTGCCGCGTTTACCTTTGGTAGAGAAGAAGGGTTCCAGGCAACGCTTGCGGGTGTCTTCGTCCATGCCCACGCCGGTATCGGAAATCTCCAGAACGACGTGCGAGGCGCATCGCCCCGCGCCCTGGGATTGGGTCCACCCGCTGGAGCGGGAGCGCATGGTCAAACGGCCGCCACGCGGCATGGCATCGATGGCATTCAGAATCAAGTTGGTGAGCGCTTCGCGCACTTCACATTCGTTGGCTGCGATCTTCGGAAGGTTCTCTTCCAAATCGGTTCGCAACTCCACCATGGTTCCCCGCGCCTGTGGAATGTCGCGCCATAGCGGGCGGGTCAACTCCACCACCTGATGGGCAAGCCGATTGAGGTCCACCGGCAACAGCGAATCCATTTCCTCGCGTCGCCGATAGAATTCACGCATGCGCGAAACAATGTGAGCGATATCTTCGCCGGCCATCTTGATGTTCTGAAGGTGCTTGAGGGAATTCTCGCCAAGATGCGTTTCACTTTGCAGCAGGAGATCGGCATAAACCACAATCGGGCAGAGCGCGTTATTGATATCGTGCGCGATGCCGCTGGCCATCTGGCCAAGGGCGCGAAGCCGTTCCTCCTGCATGACCGCCTGTTGCGTCTGGCGCAACTCGTCGTAGGCGCGTTGCAGCTGAGTGTGCAGCCGCGCTTGATGCGCGGCCAGAGCCACCTGGTCGCTGAGCATCCGGAGAAATTCGCACTCGCTAACGCTGAAACCATCGACCTGCCGACGAGCCGTCAAAAGAATTCCGAACAATTCGTCCTCGACCATCAAAGGAACAGCCGCCGCCGAACGCAGGCCCGTTTCGGCCAGCCGCCGATGCAGAATCGAGTCCTCCGCCGCGGTGTCGGCGATGGCGATGGTTTGTCCATCAAGGCAGGCTTTGAATCCCGTTTGTTCGATGGGGATGTTGCCGGCGAACAAGACCGTGGTCGCACCCTTGAGCCTGGTCTTCGCGCGGCGAGCGGCCACGGAGATCGTTTGCGCCTGTGAGTCGTAAAGATATACCCGGCCAAAATCAATCGGCAGTTGGTCTTCCAACTGGCGCAGGACCACGTGCACGACACTTTCCAGATCTTGCCGGTCGGCGATGGCGCGGGTAATGGAATTGAGCAAGTTGATACGACTGAGTTGCTGTTGCAGGCCCTCCTCAGCGCGGCGGCGGTCGGCCACCTCTTGCTCCAACTCGCGGGTGCGTTCCTGCACGCGTTTCTCCAGATCATCATGCGCCGCTTGCAACGCGGCGTCGCGCGCCTGGATCTGGCTCAACATTTCGTTGAATCCATCGATAAGCTGGCCCAATTCATCCTCGCTGCGCTTCACCGCCCGGACGGAATAGTTTTTCTGCGTGGAAACGATCCTGGCGGTCGAAGCCAGATTGAGGATGGGCCCGGAAATGAGCTGCTGCAGGCGCGAGGAAAGCAACAAAGCCACGAGTGACGAGGCCAGCAGCACGGTGGCGACAATGCCGAAGTATTGACGCTGCCGATGGGTCAACGCCGTCAAATCGGATTGAATGTAAACCGTTCCGACACGTTCCCCCTTTAAACGCACACGCTGGAAGAGATCCAGGTGGTTGTCGCTGAATTCGAATCCATCGGCCAATGCTGGCGGCGGCTCAAAGGTCTGCTGGGCCTCCTCGCGTGCGTATTTGGCAAACGGACGGCCCTCCCTGTCGTACAGGCAGGCCCGGATGATGTGCTGCTCTTTGCTCAGGGAATGGAGAACCTCACGGGCCGTGTCGCTATCGTTGAAACTCAGCGCGGCGGTGCTGCTGTTGCCGATAATCGCGGCCAGGGAAGCCAGATTCTCGGTCATGTTCCGCCGGAAGGCGATCGATTCATAAAGCAGAAACGCACTGCAGGCCAGCAGCAGTGCCACACTGCTGGTCAGCATGATAATCAGCATCTGCTTGCGTTGAATGGATCGGTTGGCAAACATGCGCGCGCCTACTTCTGTGCCTGCTCACGCCGCTCCGGGGGCGTCTTGCCTATTTGCAGCAATTTGCCGCTGATCTTGATCCCGGCCTTCTCTGCTGCCTTCGCGTTGATCTGAAAACGGATCGTGTTCTCCTGTTTGACAAAGCTGATCACACGGCACAAAGGCAAAATTTGCCGTTTTTGCCGGTAATGGCTCTGATGGAAAGGGCCCATTGTAAGGACTTTGACCGTCAACGAATCACGCGCAAACCCTTGAGCAAAGGCCAAGCCAGTCCTGATGACATGAGAGGAGAGGCTCTTCCGCGTTCGCCCGAAGAAAAAGATTGACGCCAATCCAAAGTGTATTATTGTCTTAATACACTTTGGCCCTGGGGCTGGCGTGGTTCGAAAGACTGCCATACCGTGCAAATACATATTTCACCGAACGATGGCGTCCCGATTTACCTGCAAATCGTCAACCAGGTGAAGTATCTGGTCGGCTCGGGCCGGCTGGCGCCCGGCGAGGAGGTCCCCCCGATTCGTGTGCTCGCCGAACAACTGCTGGTCAACCCCAATACAGTCGCGCGCGCTTACCTGGAACTGGAGAAAGGCGGCGTGGTTGTCAAAAGGCACGGATCGGGAACCTACGTCTCTGACAGCGGTTCTCCTCTTGCCCGCAAGGAGCGGATGAAAATTTTGACGCAGCGCGCGGATGCCTTGATTACGGAAGCCCATCACCTGGACGTCGAACTCCAGGAAGTCATCCAGCTGTTGAAGCAACGCCACGAACTCATCAACACCTCCGAAAAATGAAGACGCCATCCGCCTCCGAATCAAGTCACCCTGCGATCGCGATCCACTCGCTCACGCGCCGCTTTGGCGCCAGGCCAGCCGTCGATGATGTGTCCCTCACCGTGCAACCAGGCATCGTCTTTGGCCTCGTCGGTGAGAACGGCGCCGGCAAAACGACACTCATCAAGCACATCCTTGGGTTGTTCAAGGCTGAAGTGGGTTCGGTCCGCGTCTTCGGGCTCGACCCGGTGAAAGATCCGGTCGGCGTTTTGGGCCGAACGGGCTACCTGTCGGAGAATCGTGATCTGCCTGAATGGATGCGGGTGGAGGAGCTTCTTCGTTATACACAGGCTTTTTACCCGAAGTGGGATTGCCAATTCGCCGAGCGGCTGCGCGCACAGTTCAATCTGGATTCAGCGGCCCGAATTAGAAACCTGTCCCGAGGGGAAAGCGCCAAACTCGGTTTGCTGCTTGCCCTGGCGCATCGTCCCGAGTTGCTGCTGCTGGATGAGCCCAGCTCAGGCCTCGATCCCGTCGTCCGCCGCGATATCCTGGAAGCTATTATCCGCACGGTGGCTGAAGAGGGCCGCACGGTCCTGTTCTCTTCGCATTTGCTCGAGGAGGTGGAGCGCATTTCGGATCAAGTCGCCATGATGCATCAGGGCAAGGTGGTCTTGTGCGGCCCATTGGATGATATCAAGCAAAACCATCGTCGGTTGACTCTGCATTTTGAGACGCCCTTGCTCCAGGCGCCCGCGCTCCGCGGGGCCTTGAGCATCGCAGGAGCGGGCCGCGAGTGGACAGTTATCTGTGACGGGGCACGAAGCGAATTGACAGCCGCAGCGCTTAGCTTGGGCGCTCGTATTGTCGCCGAACACACGCCGTCTCTTGACGAGATTTTTGTCGCGCGAGTCGGGAAGAAAACCTCAACACCAGCCTTATGAAGAAACTGCTGTTGGCAGTCTTAGTCGGAACGGTTTTGGCAGCCGGCGGTCTTTACCTTCGCCAACTCCAAACGGCGAGGCGGAATCACGACCATGTGGTGGCATTGCAGGAACAACTCCGGCTAACGGAGGCGCAGATGGCGCGTGAGGCGTCGCGGAATGAACATCTTCAGGTCCAGTTACGGGAGACGTATTCGCAGGCTGCCCAGAAGGCAACCGAGGCCAATGAACTCAAGCAGACTCTGGCCAAAGCGGATCCGCAGAAGCACCCCGACGCAAACCCGGGCACGAAGCTTTTGAGAGATCCGAGCATGCGCGCCATGTTGAAAAAGCAGCAATTGGAAGCTGCCGAGCGCACCGCCGGCCAAATCCTCAATGCCGATCTTGTCCAGCGCCTTGGCTTGACCGACGAACAGGCCGCTTTCCTGAAGGAGCTCTTCAAAAAGAAGGCGGCCACAGGCGTCGAGATGGTCATGGCCTTGATGTCTGGTGAACTCGACGACGCGCGGATGGCGGAACTGGGAAAGACAATGAAACAGGAAAAAGAGGCCGCCGACGCCCAAATCAAGGCATTCCTGGGTGAAGAGCGCTACCAGCTTTTGGAGTGGCAGGAAAACTCACAGACCGAACGGGGCCGCGTGAAGGAATTCAAAGCTCGATTTGAAAGCGCCGGAGAACCCTTGTCCTCAGAACAGGAAAATCAATTGTTCCTGGCGATGTACGACGAGCGTCGCGCCTTCAATTTTCAAAACGACTACAACGACGCGTCGAAGTTCGACTACGAGCGCCTCCAGGAATTCCTGACGGAAGAGAAGTTCAACGTCTTTTTCCAGGAGATGGAACAATTGAATGAGAAGATCCTTCAGCGAGCGCAGGCCATTCTGACGCCAGAGCAACTGGCCCGCTTCGGAGGCATGCAACAGGACCAATTGGAAAAGAGCAAGATGACGATCAAAATGACTCAGGCACTCTTTCCGACAAAGCGAACTCAGCTATAGAAACCTTTATGCGTTCACCGGCCATCAGCGTGGGATGGGAGTTGTGGCACAGGAACCGCCTGGGAAGTGTTCTGATCTTGAGCGTCATCCCTCTCTGTTATCTGGTGCGCTCTCTCCCCGCGTCGCGGCAAATTCACGAAACACTCTCCGCCTTTGAAATGATTGGGATGCTGCTGGCCATCACCGCCATCTTCTGGATACACAGCCTTGTGGAGAACGACAAGCAAGGCAACCACGCGGGCTTTCCCTCGCGCCTCTTCATTGTGCCCCTGCGCACCGCAGCCCTGGTCACGTTTCCGATGTTGTTCGGCATCGTCGCCATCGTTGCATTTTATTTCGCCTGGAGCCGTTTGATCTTTCCCCAATGGGGCGTGGACCTGCCCTGGCACTGGCTGCGCTGCCAACTTCTCACCCTGGCGGCGATGATGGCGTCTTTGCAGGCGATTATCTGGTCGTTCCACCGCTTTCCGTGGATTCGATTCGTCCTGCTCGCCACGGTATCAATTGGCCTGGGCGCGTTCGGCATTCTGATGCCTGCCAATGAATTTCCTGGCCTGGGCCAAAGCGGAACCATCGCGTGCCTGGCTTCGATATTGATCGCCGCCTACGTCGGTGCAATTCTCGGCGTGGAGCGTGATCGCCATGGCCAATGGGCAGGCTGGACCGGTCGCCTGCTGCAGCGATTGCTCGATTCGCTTCCTCGCCGACGCCGGGATTTTCGGTCGGCATTCCAGGCGCAACTCTGGTTTGAATGGCGGCGCAAGGGGGTTTTTCTCGCCTGCCTGTTTGCGGTGCCGCCGGCTGCAACGGTACTGACCTTTCCCGTTCCCTCCGCGCTGTATTTGGACGGGGTGCAAGCGCTGCTGACCTACAGCGCCCTGCCCATCATGGTGGCCATCATGTCCTCAGCCTTTGGCCTGGGGGTGGCCAAATCAGACTTCTGGTGTCGAGACCCGGCACTCCATCCCTTCCTTGCCATCCGACCGGTGAGCACGGGTGACCTTGTTATGGCCAAGATGAAAGTCGCTGCATGGATCGTGATCGGTGGCGGGCTCTTCTTCTGCATCCTGGCAATCCCGGCGTTCCATGTGCCGCGTTGGTTGGCTGGAGAAGATGGTAATTTCCCCTCATGGAGTCGATTTAAAGCCGAGAATGCCGTGCTGATCGATTGGGCCAGCCATCCCATGACCCTTTTGACCGCTTTCGCCCTGACCTGGCAGGCTATGATCGAAGGGGTGAGCATCGGATTAACGGGAAGACCGCGCACGATTCTATGGAGGTCAATCCGAAGCGTCGCGATTATCTTTCTGCTCGTCGGCAGTGCCGGCTGGCTGATTCAACGTCCCGGCCATTTCGCGAAGTGGATGCCTGTGTGGCCGTGGCTGGCCGCAGCGGTGCTTGTTTTCAAGGTAACGAGCACAGTATGCGCGATGCATGCGGCGAGATCGCGCCAACTTTTTTCCAGACATCAACTTGGGGGGTTAACGCTGATTTGGATTGGAATCGCCGGCTGCGTTGTGACCAGCGCTTTTCTCCTGAGTTCTTTGAACTTGCCTCGCGAACTGCTCTTCTTGGGCGTGGCCTGGCTTTTCCCTGACGGTTCATTGGCCCGCTGTGCGCTTAATCTGGCGTCCAATCGTCACCGTTGAGGACAGACCGCAGACGAGATTTGCCTGCACCCGGATCGCGTCCGGATTGACAGCCAGTCCGCCCTGCTGCTTTATTGCGACAAAAGCCGGTTGAACAAGAATTGGCCCTCGACATGTCGAGCCGCATCGAGAAAAACTGGAAGAGTACGCTAAAGGCCGCCATCCCCTTCGGTCTGGGTCAAACCAAGCCGCACCATTTCCGGGACATGGCCCGGATCATCTGGGCCAATCGCGACAATCTTCCTTATGCGTGGAAGGTCCTCAGTCGTGGCGTCTGCGATGGATGCGCTCTTGGCGTCGCGGGTTTTCATGACTGGACAATCGATGGCGTGCATCTCTGCATGACGCGATTGAATCTGCTCCGCCTCAATACCATGCCGGCGCTCGATATCAGTCGGCTGTCGGACGTTTCAAATCTCAAATCGCTTTCCAATGCACAGCTCCGCGAACTGGGACGTTTGCCCTTCCCCATGCTTCGCGAACGCGGCGCCAAAGGTTTTCGACGGATCCCCTGGGATGAAGCCTATACCCGAATGGCCAAACGAATTCGCTCCGCAGACCCGAAGCGCCTCGCCTTTTTTGTCACAGCGCGCGGGGTGACAAACGAAGTTTATTACATGGCGCAAAAAGTTGCTCGCTTTCTCGGCACCAACAGTGTGGATAACGCCGCCCGGCTTTGCCATGCGTCTTCGGCTGGGGCGATGAGGTACGGCGTGGGAGTGGCCGCCACGACTTGCAGCTACAAGGATTGGTGGGGCACCGACCTTATCATCTTCTTCGGCGCCAATCCGGCCAACGATCAGCCGGTCACAACGAAATACCTGCACGAGGCGAAACGGCTGGGAACAAAGGTGGTCGTCGTCAATCCCTATCGCGAGCCGGGCATGGAGCGCTACTGGGTGCCATCCACAGCCAGGAGCGCGCTCTTCGGCACGGATATCATGGATTATTGGTTTCCGGTATCGCAAGGGGGCGACATTGCATTCATCTACGGCGTGCTAAAAATTCTGATCGAAAGTGGCTGGCAGGACAGGGAGTTCATCCAAAAGCACACGGCCGGCTTTGATGAACTGAGATCTCGGACTGCAAATCTAAAATTCGAGGATTTGGAAAAGCAGTCTGGTTTGCCGCGCGCCAGCATGCAGGAATTTGCGGAGCTGATTCGGGATGCCAGAAACGCCGTGCTCGTCTGGAGCATGGGCATCACCCAACACGCCTTTGGCGGCGACGGGGTGTCCATGATTATCAATCTGGGTTTGACGAAAGGTTACGTCGGCCGCGACCGCTGTGGGTTGATGCCCATCCGCGGCCATTCCGGCGTGCAGGGCGGCGCCGAGATGGGCGCTTATTCAACCGCGTTTCCTGGTAGCAAGCCCATTAATTCCGACAATGCCGCAGTTCTGGCGAAGCAGTACGGCTTCCCCGTTCCGGATTGGATTGGATTGACCGCCCCGGAAATGGTCGAGGCAGGCGCTCGGGGCCAGCTCGACATCCTCTTTTGTCTCGGAGGAAATTTTTTGCGCACATTGCCGGAGCCGGACTACGTCGCCCGTGCCATGGCAAATATCCCCGTCCGCATCCACCAGGATATCATCCTCACGGATCAGATGTTCATCGAGCCCAGGGAAGAAGTGATCTTGCTTCCGGCCAAAACGCGTTACGAACAGGACGATGGCGGCACGGAGACCACGACCGAGCGCCGCATCATTTTCAGCCCGGAAATCCCGCGCCAGATCGGTGAAGCCAAAGCGGAGTGGAAAATACTCCGTGAATTGGCGGCAGCCACTTACCCGGAACGCGCGCATCTGCTCGGTTGCGAAACCGGATGGGCCATGCGGGAGGAAATCGCGACGGTCGTCCCCTTCTACAATGGCTTTCAACATCTCAACAAAACCGGCGATGCCTTCCAATATGGCGGTCCGCATCTCTGCGCGCATGGGAAGTTCCCCACCGCCGACGGCAAGGCGCATTTCCGAACCGTGCCGCTGCCGCAGGTGGATCGGGGGCCGGGCGTCTTCGACGTCAGCACTCGGCGCGGCAAACAATTCAATTCGCTGATCTATGGCGACTTCGATCCCCTGACGGGCGCCACGCGCGACGCGGTCTTTATGAACCCTGAAGATGCCGCCAGCCTGCACCTGGCCAATCATGACCGTGTCGCATTGGTGAACGAGATTGGACGGCTGGAAGGACGGGTCTTCATTGCGCCCATCGCCCGCGGCAATTTGCAGGTGCACTGGCCTGAAGCCAACGTTATCATTCGGCGCGGCGTCGTGGATGCTACCGGTGGCGTGCCGGACTACAACGCGCAAGTGAAACTCGAAAAGGTCGCTTCGTGGACACATGAATGACATCCGCCGCTTTCTTCTGATTGGTTTGCTCCTCGCAGTTTCCTGGGAAGCATTTCCGGCCGACGTGACGAACGAGCCACTTCATCAGCGGCTGAAATCCATTGAGGAATCGCTCGGCTTCATGGACTCCAAACTGGCCAGGGGCCTGAATGCTTTGATGTGGTGGCGCCAATTGGAAGACATTGCCGTAATCGACCGAGTCCGTTACACCGGTCCGCCGCTCGGCAACACCAACGCTCCTCATCCGCATGGTGTCAGCAACGAAATCATCATTGCCGCCTACACCTTTCTGCCGAGGAAATTCCCGTCTCGCCGCAAGCTGCCGCTCCTGGTCCTGGTTCACGGTGAAATTCACGGGAATGTCGCCACCGATGAGGAAGTTCACATCGTGCGCGAGTTGATCGAGCAAGGCTATGCCGTGATCGCGCCGGACTACCGGGGCAGCTCCGGCTATGGCGGCGATTTCTGGCGGCAGATTGATTACGGTGGATTGGAAAGCGAGGATGTCTTCCGAGGCAAGCAATGGATGCTCGAGCACCACCGCAACATCGACCCCCAGCGCGTCGGCATTCTGGGCTGGAGCCACGGCGGACTGATTACTTTAATGAACGTCTTCGATCACCCGCACGATTACCAGGTGGCTTATGCGGGAGTTCCCGTGAGCGATCTGGTCGCGCGCATCCGCTATCGAGGAACAAATTACGGCGAGTTATTTTCCGCGCCCTATCACATCGGCAAGTCGGTTGACGAGAACGTGGAGGAGTATCGCCGCCGTTCTCCACGGTGGAACGCGCACAAGTTGCAAACGCCCTTGCTGATTCACGGAAATACCAATGACGAAGACGTCCGCCTTGAAGAAGTGGAGAATCTGATCAAAGCCTTGAAGGACGCGCGCAGGAATTTCGAGTATAAAATTTATACCAACGCGCCGGGCCATCATCACTTCAACCGGATTGACACGACACTCGCCAGGCAATCCCGGGTGGAAATCTACCGCTTCCTGGCCAAGCATCTGAAACCGCCGCGACCGCCGCCATAGGCCGCCCGGATGCGCCTCGCGCGCTGCTGCGGCCCGGTTTTAACTTTGTGCCTTCGTGTCTTTGTGATTAAATAATTCCAATGAAAAGGCGCAGCGTGTGGACGGCAAGGGAGGGGCGCGCAACACCCCGGCCTGAGCTGGCTGCTGCCTTGGGGTTGATGCTCGCTCTGCTCTCCGGCTGCGAAAAAACCAGCCCGGTGGACCAGGCCCCTCTTGATATTCGCGGGCAGCCCATCAGTTCGACGCCCTCGAATCAGCCCGCTTTGGTTTCTGCTTCGACGAATGCCGGAACTCTGCAAACCGCTTCGGAAACGGCCACGCCGGCAAACAAAGACCGACAGATGGATGGTGAGTACATGTCGGTAGGTTTTGACAAACTTTCGGGTTACACCTTCGAAATGTCTGACGACCTGCTGGCGCCGGCCACGAATGACACTGCCGCCGCTTCCGCCAAAACCGAGGCGCAAATTCCGGTTGCCATCAAGGCGCTGGATAAGAAGCGAGTCGCGGTGCAAGGGTTCATGCTGCCCCTCAAAGTGGAAGGCGGTACCGTAACGGAGATGCTGATCATGAAGGATCAGTCCATGTGCTGTTACGGCGTCGTCCCGAAAATCAACGAATGGATCAGCATCAAGATGACAAAGGCCGGCGTCAAACCCATCATGGATCAGCCCGTGACGCTCTACGGAACATTGCGTGTGGGCGAGATGCGGGAAAATGGCTATCTGGTCGGCATCTATGCGATGGACGGGGAGAAGATGGCAGCGCCAACAGAAAACTAACCCGACTGACAACTCGAACGCGCCTTCTTTAAACGCACAGGGCGCAGCGTTCTTCACGGAGGAAGACGCCTTGTCCTCGCGTCCACTACGTTTAGACTGATTGCCAAAAGTAATTTCCGAAAAGGTGGGCGACGCCCTGCCGGGCGTCGCGGCAAACCGGCAGGTTTGCCCCACCTTTTCGGAAATTACTTTTGGCAGATGCTATAATCCATCATCTTGCTCTGACACGGAGGCCGACTTTTTCGGTGGCAGCAATAAAGGAAATCATGCCGCTGTTGGCAGTGGCGCCGATGTAAGGATCGTTCGTGATGAGCAGATTGCCATCGATATCCAAATAATCCGCCAGCTCAGCGAGGTGCGCCGCCGCCGTGATGAGCACGCTGGATTCAATCATGCATCCAATCATCGTTTTCAAACCGGCCTTGCGCGCGGCCCGCAAGGCGTCGTAAGCGCCGCTGATGCCTCCGGTCTTCACCAGCTTGACGTTCACCAAGTGGGCCCATTCTGCGCAACGCGCGAGGTCTTTGGCGAAGTGATACGATTCATCGGCCATGATCGGAAGTGGCGAACGACTCTTGAGCCAAGCCATGTCTTTGATATCTGAAGTTGCCGGCATTGGCTGCTCGACAAATTGGACATGGCCATCGGCCGCCAGCCACTCGATTTTCTTGAGCGCTTCCTCTTTGCTCTGCCAGGCTTCATTGGCATCGACGCGGACGGGCTTCTTTGGCGCGGCCTCCCGCAGGGCCGCGATGCTCTGCTGGTCTGCCGGACTGCCGACCTTGAGTTTGAGCACGGGAAACTGCGCCGCTTCCAGCACCTTTTGGCGAATGACCTCCGGTTTGTCGATGCCAATGCTAAACGAGGTCACATGCCTGTTTTCCGTGAAGCCAAGGTTCAGGAAATCGTAGATCGGCTTGCCGGCCTTGCGCGCGGCGCCATCCAACAGTGCGATGTTGATGGCTCCTTTGGCGGCGAAGTTATCCGGAATGATCGCATTGACGTATTCCATGCTGCCCGCGACGTCGGCAAAGGAAAGTTTGTCGGCCAGGACTTGTTCCAGAAAAGCGAACGCGCCCTCCGCGCTCTCCTGATAACGGGAAGAAGGCGCGGCTTCACCCAGGCCCGTGACGCCATCCTTATCCGTCAACTCGACAAAGAGCACTTTGAAAGTGTCAGTGCCTCCGCCACCGCCCGGTCCCAAGGGGCTGGCAATGTTCCAGCGGTGTGCCAGTTGCAAATCAAAGTGGCGGAACTTGAGTTTCACGGGCACTAGGAATACACAACTGGCGTCAGGAAAGCCAAATCAAGATTATATCGATTGCCAAAAGTAATTTCCGAAAAGGTGGGGCAAACCTGCCGGTTTGCCGCGACGCCCGGCAGGGCGTCGCCCACCTTTTCGGAAATTACTTTTGGCAATCACTCTAACCAATAAACGGGCGAACGACGGGTCCGGCCCGTCCGGCGTGTCAAATTGCGGGTCACTCTACTCTGAGGTTTTTCCAGTAAGCGTTGCCGGCCACGCGATTGGGCACCAGCACGCGCTGGTAGAGGCGCAAGTGAACGCTTTGGCCCGCGAACTCTTTCAAGTCCACTTTCATCGGGTGCCACGTGCGTCCGCTCCCGGTGCCGCCTTCAACGATCCGCTTCTCCATCAGTTTGTTGTTAACATAGACATTCAACTCCCACGCTCGACCCGCATCGCATCCGGCTTCGAAGCTAAGCCAGGAGTTCTCACTCAACTTTACGGTGCGGCGCAAGACCAGCCCGCGCACTTCATCCCGTGGATACGTCGCCAACACCTCGCCGTCCAGATGCGTGATGCCACGAATGCCGCCCATTCCGCCGCCCGCGCCACCGAAGCCGGCTCGCTCCAATTTCCAATCCGCATTCCAATACTGCATCAGGTCGCCCAGTTGGAAGCGTTCGGCCGGTTGCGTCACAGGTTCCTGTGTTTGGATAACAAATGTCCGGGCGTTTTCCTCTGCGCCCGCGGCGCGAAGGAATTTTTCGCCCACGGCAGCCGTGCGTTTGGAGAGGTCCGAAATCCTCTCATCGACCGGTGGGGTGAGAGTCAGCGGTCCCATCTTTTCGCCCTTGATGCGGTCGCCCAATTGTTCCACGAGGTGCGCGGGCAAAGCTTTCATGCCGTGCAGCGCGCCGACGACGGCAGCGGCGTTGGCGGCATTGCAATCCGCATCGGTAAAATCAGCGGCGCGCGCGGCCAGATTGATCGTCTTAAAAAAATCCCCTTCACCAAACCAGACACACAAGGCGACGATGCCGCCGTTGGCCACGGCGTTATTGGTCGCCGGATATTCCATGTGCCACCGGTCCTCGACCGCGGCCGCAATCTCTTCAAAGCTCTTTCCCTGTTCGGCCATGGCCATCACCAGGTCGAGACATTTGCGGTAAGGCGAATCGGGATGGAGCAACTGCGCGGCTTTGCGGACGATCTGTTTGCTGTCAGTCTCCGCAAAGGCCAGGCTGACCATGGCAGCCATGAAGACAGCGCCGTCGGTGCCTTCGGCATAGCCATTGACATGACCAAACTGGCGCGCCAGCCGGCCGGCCAGATTGGGCAGGCCGGGCGCAATCGCGCCGTAAACATCCGCGCTGAACTGTGGGCCGATCGTGAACCAAAGTTTGTTAAAACGCGGATGACCGGAATCGGGCGCCTTGATTCCTTTGGCAAGATTCAAGCGGGCCTGCTCACTGGACCCCCATGAGCCGCAGGCGTTCTCCTTCCATTGCTCTCCGAGTTGCTCGACGGTCATGGCGATGCCGTGCTTTTCAAACCCACGGATGGCGATCATCTCGTAGTACCAGTCATCGTCCACCGGAGCGACGGTGTAGTTCTTCGGGTAATTTGTGATCCAAAGCGTGGAAGCGGTTTGGTGCTCGAATGGCCAGTCCGCCAGCACGGCCACGATTTGCGCCACCCATACGGCGCGAACTCGATCTTCGTACTCCTCACGCACAAGTTCCAACCGCGCACCGGCTGAAAAGAACGGCATCGACATCCAGAGTCCCAGGGCAAAAAACCATCGCATAAATCCTTCCCAGGTTAAACATCGTTGACGGTGTAGTTCAGCCACCAAAAACATTCGCCCCTGTGGACGCTCAACGCGGCCGAACGCGGCGTAAAGATGGCCTCGAGCTGTTCCACATCGTAATAATTCTTCAGCACCTCGTGCGTCGAGCCATCTGCCAATTGCCGTCGCTTGAACGTATCTTCGCCGTCGTGACGACGCACCAACTCGCCACCCAGACCCGGCACCGGGACATTGTCGGCCATAAAAATGCGCGCGCCACGGCCAAGCCTCACATGGAAGCCGCGCAGGAATCCATCGATGCGCGACTTCGGGATGTGGGAAAACCAGAAGTTGGCCAGACCTGCATTGAAAGACCCGATTACCGGAGCAAGGTCATAGGCATCCGCCTCGCGGAACTCAACCCTGGCAGGCGGCAACGCTTTCGTGCGTGCCCGCTCGAGTGAAGCTTGCGACAGATCGATGGCGCAAACGAATTCCGCCGCCTCAGCGACGAACTGGGTCCAAAAACCGGTGCCGCAGGCCACTTCCAGAACCCGCCGAGCGCGGAAGAGTCGCTTTATTTCGGCGACGATGAGGGCTTGCTCGCGCTGACGAACCGGATCGTCGCGAAACCATATCTGCTCGTACTCCGGCGCGCGGCGGCTGTAGTATTCTGTCAACGGGTCCATGCTGGTTTTCCGTTGGCGGGAATGATCCCGGCGCATGCTTCCCCAATAGGTCTCCGCATGAACGCTGAAAGCAATCCCATCCGGAATGCCAGCGCGAACGGTTTCGCCTCACTCCTGTCACGAAGAAAGCTCATGAGCTCAAATCCAAGAATGAAGCGCTGGCGCTTCGGTAGCAAGTTGGAACCGCCCTCGGAACGTTGCTGGATGCGATGTGCGGAACGCAGACTTAGCCCTGATGTCTTTCGGGAATTCGCCATCACTTGTCCCGGAGGGACATCCGACAATAGCCCAGCCCGGCGTTTCAACGCCGGGTGGTGCGGTGCAAAAACCGAGGCCCGGAGGGACGAAAGAAGATCAGGTTTAAGAGTTGGATTTTCTGCCGTCCCTCCGGGACTTGTCTGTATTGTCGGCTCAACCCGGCGTTGAAACGCCGGGCTATTGTCGGATGTCCCTCCGGGACACACCCCAGCCTGAATTCCCGAAAGGCATTAAGCTTAGCTTAGCCCGGATCGTTCCGTTCCGGCTTGGGCCGTTCTCATCGGTCGTTCCTATCGACGGACGCGCTCCGTGGAGCTTCCAGCCCGGCCTTGCCGCTCTTTGACGCCATCACACGAGCCGTGGCTTCGCGCGCAGCATCGGAGATCGCCTCGGGCCGATAGAATCGTTCGTAGAACTCCAGATCCAGACGGCAAACCTGGAAGCCGATGACGGTGCGGAACGGCGCCGTATAGGCAGGGAAACGTCCGTAGCGGCGATGCACGTATTCACCATACGCAACAGCCGCGTCGATGGCCGCAACGCTTGGCGCCGGAATGTTTGCAGCACAGTGCTTCGGGTCCTTCCAGGAGCTCTGCTCTGCGCCGCCTCGATACGCTCCAGCCGGGCCGAATTTCGTTTCGATGAACGCATGCACGGCGGCTTTCATGGTCGGGAAGCAGGGCGGACAAAACGGTTTCAGCAGCACGGAGCCGTCCCGCTCCAGACCGAGTGGAAAGTCCACGACCGGCTCGCGCTTGAGCCATCCGGCCAGTGTGGACAGAAACCGCGGCGCACCCAGGTAACGGCTGGCTGGCATCGCGCCCATGCGGAAGCCCAGGGCTTGAAACCAACTGTTCTCGTGTCGCGCGAAATTCGGGAAGCCCCCGAGGCCGAGCGCTTCGGTTGTCAGAGCGAGATTTTGCAGCACCATGCCGTGCTCCGTAGCCATGGATTCGAGCAAGGCAGTCTCGACGGCATGGATCGTGGCGCTGCGCAGATCGTGCGGATCGTCCTGGAGGTGACCACCCTTGCTGCGAGCAAACTTCGCCAGACCCGCTGGTCGAAACCACGCGCGTTCGTCACGAACAAACACGCCCATCGCCGGATCGAACAGTTCCAGCAGCGCGTTGATTGTGAGCGCGGTCGTTTCGATGATGGGCAGGAAATACGTCGTCCCCGGCCTGTAAAGTGACCAACGGTTGATCGAGAAATTGTGTTTGGCATCCAGTGGCGGCGCGGTGCGGGCATCGCTGAGTTGGATGCGACTGCGTCGATATAGCTCGACCAGCGCACCTTGCCGGGCCAGCTTTACCAGTTGCGGAATATCGGCCGGCATGAAGTCTTGCGTGCGTTTGAGCAAGTAAGTCGCGTGATCGTTCGTGACCACGACCGCGACCGTGTTGAGCGCATCGGCGCTGGCGATGGTGCGGCCCAGCCGCCCGGCCAGCATGCTTCCGCCCTCGCCAGGACCATAGGACAAGTCGGCCAGCGCATAGCCCGTGATGCCGCAGGCCGCAAACGCCAGCGCCGCTTCCTCCTCTTCAGTAAGGGCAATGGGCTTGTGCGGACTGGTGTATTGAAACGGGCCGGCCGGAATGCTCATTCCCAATCCGACACGCCGCGAACGGCGGTTCAACAACGCGTCCAGCAACGTGACTTTGGAGAACTCTCTCGTCACCTTAAGCGCATTTCTGCGAGTCGGCCAAAGGCGGTTCGATCGGCGCATTTTGCTTCAGGAGCAGCGCCAGATCCGGGCGTAGTGCGCTCAAGGCATTTGCCGCCTCACGGTGGATCACGAGCAAACGCACGCGGGTCCGCGCCCGAAGGCAACACTCGGAAGTCGTCCGCGTCTCCTGTCCAAAGTACTGTCCCGGCTTCAGTGTGGTCACGACCGACCCTCCGCTACTGGCGTCTGCGACCATGTCCACTTCACCGCTTTCGACTAGATAATGAAAAGGCCGCGTGTCATCCGGGGCCACGATGATCTGGCCGGGTTCGTAGAGCGCGTGCCAAAGGCCGGGATGCTCGTCAATCTTTGGGTTCACGATATCGCGACCGAGCAACATAGTGAGCAGCCAGTCGAACATCAGGCGCACGCGGCGTTTCCAGCACGGCACGAACATCGTCAGCACGATGAACCGCCAGCCAATCCACCCGAACCAGCCACAGGCTGGAATACCTTTCATGTGCGCGATGGCGTAGCCGTGGCCCAGAGTGCAGGCTTCTCCCAGGCCATTGAACGAATAGCGCTTCAGGGTTTTTCCTTCCAGTGAGCGCAGAATATTCGCGCCAATGTTCGAACCCGCCTTTTGCGCGTAGTGCGCCAGGGGCGGACACATGCCGCCCGCTGGATGAGGGACTGCCGCGCAATCGCCCCCAGCCCAAATATTCTCCGCTCCACGCACCCGGCAGTGCTCATCGGTTTCCAGACGCCCGCGCTTGTCCTTGCCAAAGGAAAACTCTTCCAGCAATGGCGAGGGTCTCATGCCCGTGCAGGTGATGATCGTGCGGGTGGGGATGCGTTCACCGGATTGGAGGGCGGCTTCATCCGCGGTGGCGGCCGCCAAACCGGTATTCAAGCGCACATCGATGCCCAGCCGCGCGACCTGTTTGATGGCGGTGCGAACCAGGTGAGGGTATCTGCCAGCCAGTTCCGGCAAAATGCTTGGGCCAATCTCCAGCAGCGCCACGCGAAATTGCTCAACCTTCAACTCCGGATATTTTCTTCGCGTCAACACACGGAAGTAATCCACCAGATCGCACGCCACTTCGACGCCGGCGTAGTTTCCTCCTGCAATGACGAAGGTAAGCAAGCGCTGGCGTTCCTCGGGATTTGGTTCGATGGCGGCCATTTCCAGCGCGCTCAGCAGGTGATTTCGCAGGCGGCAACAGTTGGCGAACGTTTTCAGCGGAAAAGTATGCTCGGCGATGCCGGCATAGCGCGAGAGGTCTTCCACCGATCCGACTCCCACGACCAGATGATCGTACGGCAGCGTGTAGGAGCGGCCATCGAGTGAGCGGCGGGTGAGCACCGATTGGCCGCGCACGTCAACCGACTCGATCTCGGCATTGTGCAAGTGGGCGGGCGCGATGAGTTCGCGCACCGACGCGTTGATCTGTTGCGGCTGCACCTTGCACGTGAGCATCTCGGCGATAAGACCATGGACCGTGGAATAATTGTCGCGACTGACGACCGTGAGATCGACCTGGCCCCGCTTGATGGCGGACCGCAGCGCGCGCGCGAGGTAGATCGCCACCCAGCCGCCGCCCAAACAGACCACTCGAATGGGTTTGTTCATGACTCCGTTGTGTTTGGCTTGCTGGCAACGACGCCCTTCGAACCTTCCGTGATTCGCTGAGTCGCGACGGATTTGCTCCGAACCGCGATGTGCCGCGGCAGCGCGAAGTCACCCGTTCGCCCCTTCAAGCCAGCCTCGCTCAAGAGATGGCGAAACGCCTTCGGCCCGGCGACCCTGGCAAGCGCCTGCACGGCCGGGCTGAAACATCGCGCCGTTTCGATCAGCCGCGTGGCCGGCCAGATGGCGGGCACCAGCCAGCGCCAAAGCGTTTTCGGAAAGCCAAGGGCATCGGCCCGTGCATCGCCGATCAACGCGCGTGAAATGCCGTAACACAAACGCATGCTGCACGGTCGCGCGGCTTGAAAGCCGCGGAGGTATTCCCATGACGTCTGCATGAGCGCATGGACCAGGGCGCGCGAGTCGTCGTCGGGTTTCGGTTCGAACGTGAAGATGAGGTCGAGCAACCGATGCCCCTCCCACTCTCCCCGTGCGCCAAAAGTGACTGTTACCCGGGAGGGCAATTCGTTGTGCCAAAAGGTGTGTTACCCGATGGCTCGCATGTTTTTTGGTTAACTGTCTTGGGCTCACTACGTTTTACGGCTTTT
>Ga0137465_1000269_pt1 | contig 30694 bp, 23 predicted proteins | sample EasRivERMGT828_2_FD_104906 | JGI IMG/M metagenome (GOLD analysis project Ga0137465, IMG submission 104906) | Soil microbial communities from meander-bound floodplain in the East River, Colorado, USA - East River MetaG ERMGT828_2 | ecosystem: Environmental > Terrestrial > Soil > Floodplain ... | reverse complement strand
GGCTCTGGCTTCAAAGGAAACATCCTGGCTTTGACCTCCATCACGGTGACTACTGGCGCAGCGGTCGAAGGCAGACTCTTGGCACGCAATGGCGCGGTTACCTTGGATTCCAATACCGTTGGAATTCCGACTGCGGTCTCGCCTGTATTGCAATCAGCAGCAGTAGTCACTGGTCCGTACACAGACGCCGCGGGGCAGTCAGTTAATCTCGCGACGAAGACCATAACGGTTCCGCTGTCAGGAAGCACGCAGTTCTATCGCATCCGGTCAAACACAGCGCTTACCATTACAAGTATCACGCTCTCCGGGGGCAACGTGGTAATAACCTACAATTAAACAATTCGGCAGCCTGATGAGCGTGCGCTCACAATCCTGGAAATGTCCTGCTCGAATGAGCGGATGGCAGCGCAAGCTCGACCGCAGTGGAGACGGTTCGCAAGGCGGTGACCAAGCCCATCAACGGCGTCAAGGTCGCGCTGAAAGAACCCGAGTTGGCCATGTCCCAGAACTAAACCGATGAATCGCCGCTGACTGGTGCGCAAGCGCGCCAGTCGGCAGCGGTTCCAGGAAAACTGAAGGAAAATGCTATGTTATACACGATTGCGGTTGTATTGATCATCCTCTGGCTGCTTGGTCTGGTGAGCAGTTACTCGATGGGAGGGTTCATTCATGCCCTGCTGCTCATTGCCATTGTCATGGTGCTGGTCAACTTCATCTCAGGGCGCAAGCGGGTGTGACGGACGGGAACGAAGCTCGCACAAACTCATTGAAGGGTCATTATGAATAAAATTGTTTCTCTAGCTCTGCTCGTTGGCGGCGTGGTGCTCATCATCTTTGGGATTCAGGCCACGGACTCCTTCAGCTCCGACGTTTCCAGGTTCTTTACTGGATCCCCCACAAACAAAGCCGTTTGGATGCTCATCGGAGGGATCGTCGCCGCCATCATTGGCCTGACGGGGACGTTGCGCGGTTCGAAACAAGGTTGAGCAGTTGGCGGCAGGTCGGGGAAGAATGCTTGCAGACACAGTAATTGAGCCCATCGCGGCCAACGGTGACCCGGCGGTCGAAGCGGCGCCGCGCGCAGACGCGCCCAGCAGCGAACCGCCGCCCGCTCAACCGGGCGCGCCCACGCCGGCGAAAACGGCGCCGGTGCAAATCGTCCTGGTTGTGCTCGGCACGATTGCCTTCCTTTACTTTGCCCATCCGGTGGTCATGCCCATCGTCCTGGCTTGTGTGGCGGGAATGACCCTCAAACCGCTTATCCGTTGGTTGTCCAAGTGCCACATTCCGCCGGCTCTGTCCGCCGCGGTCGTGCTTTGCCTCTTTGTGGCCGCCGTCGCGATTGGCTTCATCCAATTGGCCCGGCCGGCACTGACGTGGATGAATGGAGCGCCGCGACACATGGCCGAGTTGAGACAACGGGTTCAGAAATTTGTTCCGCGTGTCGCACGCTTCAGCCAGGCGGCAGCCGCGGTGAACAACCTGGGAGCTACGGAGGAAGAAAAAGAGAAAGTGACGACGGTCGAGATCAAAACCAGCCGTGTCCCCGGCACGTATATAAATTGGACCGGGACCCTCCTGGTGGGCGTGGGAGAGACTTTGGTTTTGCTCTACTTGTTGCTCGCCTCGGGCGACATGTTCCTGAAGAAACTGGTCCACGTGATGCCGACGTTGCGCGACAAAAAGAGCGCGGTCGAACTCAGCCATGAGATTCAGCAAAACATTTCCAATTACCTGTTCTCGGTTTCCCTGATTAACATTGGCCTCGGTATTGTCGTGAGTGTGGGCCTCTACTTCATGGGCGTGCCCAACGCCGCGATGTGGGGAATGTTGGTGGCCGTTCTGAATTTTGTTCCCTACTTCGGCCCTGTCGCCGGAGTTATTCTCCTGGCCACGGTGGGTCTCCTTACTTTCGACACGCTGTGGAAAGGACTTCTTCCGCCCGCCTGGTATCTCCTGCTCCATCTGTTGGAAGCCAACCTCATTACCCCGGTATTGCTCGGGCGCCGCTTTACGCTCAATCCGGTCGTTATTTTTGTTTCGCTGATTTTCTGGACCTGGCTTTGGGGTGTGCCTGGCGCCTTGTTGTCAGTGCCAATCCTTGTTGCTATCAAAGTCATTAGCGACCGCGTCCCCGCTATGTCGCACGTCAGCGAACTGCTCACAAGTTGAACCCGGAAACGATTTGTGCTCCGGGCTGTGTGAACGGAAAGAGTTAAGGATCCATGAAAACAACCAGGTCCGACCCGGACGACATGCACGGCAAAACCCGGAGCGCGCTCCAAGGCAAATCCACCGACCGAGCCACCCTTGCCGCAATCGCGCGCCAGGCCATGATCGAGCGCGGCCTGGAGCCGGACTTTCCGCCGGCGGCGCTGCAAGAGTTGGCGGCCATCGGCGGGCCTGCCGGTGCGACCCACGACGTCCGCGACCTGCGCGATCGGCTCTGGGCATCCATCGACAACGACGACTCCCGCGACCTCGACCAACTTACGGTCGCCGAGTTGCTCGCGGGCGAACCGATCAGAATCCTCGTGGCGGTCGCCGATGTGGACGCACTCGTGCGTAAGGACTCAGCGATCGACGGCCACGCGTCGCGCAACACGACCTCTGTTTATACGCCCGCCACGATCTTCCCCATGCTCCCGGAGGCGCTGTCCACCGATCTGACGTCGTTGAACGAGGACCAGGACCGGATCGCCGTGGTGGCCGACATGGTGTTCGAGGCAGACGGCTCGCTCGCCGCGTCGGACCTCTACCGGGCGCGCGTCCGGAACCACGGGAAACTGGCTTACCGAAGCGTCGCAGCGTGGTTGGATGGCGAAGGCACAGCGCCACGGCGAATCGTGGAGAACCCGGGCCTCGACGAGAACCTTCGCATCCAGGACCGCGTCGCGCAGCGGCTCGTGGACCTGCGGCGCCGCCTTGGCGCGCTTAGCCTCGAGACGATTCAGGCAAAGACGGTCTTCGACGGCGATGTCCTTTCCGATCTCGAGCTGGATCGTAAGAACCGGGCGAAGCAGTTGATCGAGGACTTCATGATTGCGGCGAACGGCGCGGCCGCGACCTACCTTGAATCGAAGAAATTTCCTTCCCTCCGCCGGGTCCTGCGGTCTCCGGAACGCTGGGACCGCATCGCGCAGCTTGCGTCTGGTTTCGGAGACCGGCTGCCCAACGAGCCGGACGCCGCGGCCCTCGAAGCCTTCCTCGCGCGGCGACGCAAGGCTGACCCGGAGAAGTTCCCCGACATTTCCCTGGCCGTGGTCAAGCTTATCGGGAGAGGAGAGTACGCGCTCGATCTGCCAGGCGCCGAGCCGCCCGGACACTTCGGGCTGGCGGTCAAGGACTACACCCATTCCACGGCCCCGAACCGGCGCTTCCCCGATCTGATCACACAACGGCTCCTGAAGGCGGCGCTGTCGGGAGCACCGTTGCCCTACACCATCCCGGAGCTGGCGGAACTCGCGAAGCACTGCACGGAGAGGGAGGACGCCGCGACGAAAGTCGAGCGGCGGGTCCGGAAGTCGGCGGCGGCGCTGCTCCTGTCCGGCAGGATTGGGGAGCGATTCGACGCCATCGTGACCGGCGCATCTGACAAAGGCACATGGGTCCGGATCTTCCAGCCGCCTACCGAAGGCTGGCTGGAGCGCGGATTCCAGGGTCTCGACGTGGGCGACGGCGTCCACGTCAAGCTGGTCCACACCGACGTCGAGCGGGGCTTCATCGACTTCGCGCGCGACTGATCTCCCTCCATGAGCAACCGTCTGTACTGGTGAATTGCCGGACCACACCACGAACACAACTATACCGATTGCAAAAAGTAGTTTCCCAATAGCCGCTTTGTGGAAAGACGTTCAAGAGGCCCGTTCGAGTTGATTCGCCATCGCCAAGCCCGACACCCGCGCGTCCGCTCAAACAAAATCCGCTTTCGGCCACCGAATGTTCCCTCGTTGACGACGAACGTTATTTCCACGGACTGATGACTTTGCAACCCATGCGTTCGAACGGGGTGGCGTCACGCGTGACGATTCGATAGCCGCGTGAACGGACGATGGCTGCGATGAACGAATCGCGCAGTGGCAGCGGCCCGGTCGCTTGTGCGGTCATCTCTCCCCAGATCACCGCCGCGCGCGTGTCGAAGTTCAATATCCGAAATTTTCGGGACAGTTCCGTCGCGAAACTCTTGATGCCATTGTAGTCCGGGTGATCCGGCGGCAAGCTGTGAAAGCCGTGCCACACTTCGGCCAGCGAAACGGTCGTGATGAAAAGGTGGGCCGAGTCTTGGGCGGATAGCCAAGCGACAAATTCGGCATTGGGTCGTGGCTTCCTCGTTTCGCTGACGGCATTCGTGTCCAGCACGAAGTTCACAGCCGAAACGGTTTGACCAGGTCAGGCGGCATTCGCGGTGGCTCCCAATCTGTCGTGCCACGAATGGAGTTATACCACGCCATCAACTTTCGCGTGGACCGGCGCGCCTTGGGTTTGCGACGCGACGTTCGGGGCGACGGCTTGAGAGAAGGGCCGTTCGACGGCCGTTTGGCCAGCCAAGCCAACAATTCGCGGGCCTGGCGATCGGACAGCTTTTTGACTTTTCTTACAGCGAGCTCAACCGCGCTCATGGTGGATACGTTATCGAAGAAATCGGCCTGGAGCAAGCAGGGCTTTGAAGAGGTTCCGTCCGGTGAGTCGCCGGAACGCGGCCGACGGGATGTGCGCGACTATCAATTTTCCGCTTGGCCCACCTTGCTTGATTACTGCACTTCCCGCCATGAATCTTCGCCTTCAAAACCAGCTCAACATCATAGTGGGTGCGTGCATCACCGTCGCCCAAAGCTCCGATTACAAACCCGTCTGGAAAGCCAAGACCCTGCCAACTTCGGCAGTAACCTGACGCAACTCCAGACCGATTACGGCAGCCAGCGATATGACATTTGAATGTGCTCATAATGGTGATGTGATTGTGGTTTTGCAGTCTAACCATTCATGCAGATCTCACGGACCAAAGAAACTTTTTTCGTAGGCGAAAGCAATTGCGGCCAGCACATCTTCTTCCGTGACGTCACCCAACTCGAAATTCTGCTTCGGGCTTAACTGAGGCGTCGCGACCGTCTTTAGCACTGACGATCCATCGAATTTGCGAGCTGCCTTTGCGACAGGACCACACCCTTTAAATTCGATCCAGAACCAAAACTCGGAGTCCGGCCTGTCCTTTACCTTAAACCCTGGGTCGGTTTTTTCGGTCAACGGCTGATAAGTCTGCCCAAAAACCTCTGCGCGGACGCGGTCGAAAGCCCGTGTCAGGATTTTACCCACAAAGTTCTTCCATTCCTTTTCGAGCTGAGCAGTTTCAGCCTTCTGAGCAAAATCTTTGAGTTCGTTCATGGCCTGCTGTTCTTGGAAAAGCTTTCGCAATTTTTCGATCGGATCATCCATGAAACCATATTGTAGGTTCGAGCCGAGGTTGTCAATTTTCTGCACAGCGTTCTTGGCTGGCTCAATATACCAATACCAACACCGCTGCCCGCTCCGCTGCTTTCACCACATCCTCGAACTTCTGCTCCTTTGTGTTCGGCTCTTTGAGCTTGGCGGAAACTTCCGGCGCGGATTCCAGGAAGCCAAGCAGGAAACTGCTTTTCACTGCGTAATTCACGTTTTCCGGCAACGCGCCGCTTGTGGCCAAAGCGGCTCGCGCGCTCAATTTGGCTGCCACGACACCTACCACGTTGCCGCGCTCGTCCACTAACGCGCCGCCCGAATTGCCCGGCTGCAACGGCACACTGATCTGGAAATAGCGCGCGTCATCTTCTGCGCCGGACAGCGACGCGATTTCTCCCCGCGCAAACTTCGGCGCGAACCCTTGCAAGCCGATGTTGGGAAAACCGACCGTCGCCACCGTGCCCCCCAACCTCACCGCGCGACTCGCCGTAACGGGCAACGCCGCGAACTTGCCCGCTGCCTTGAGCAAAGCCAGGTCATTGGCCGCATCCACCTTCACCACTTTGGCCGAAATCAACCCCGCGCTCGTGACCAACCGCACCTGCGCCCCGTTCCCGGCCACATGTTCATTGGTGATTAGATACCCGTCCTCCGTGATGAAGAATCCAGTGCCGGAAGACTCCGGGCGTGTCTGCGCAATACTCGTGCCTGAAATATCGCTGCCGGGGGATGGTACTTCCCGCGGCTTGAAATTGCGGGCTAGTTTTTGCCCCTCTGCCATTTGCTCCCGCGTCAGCAAACCCTCCAGTATGGTCAGGCCTATTTTTGCATCCTCATCACCTTGTGCCGCCGCCAAAAGTGCCCACTTGTAACCCTCCACATGATCCTTTGGCACTCCTTGGCCTTCATAGTAACGGGCGCTCAGATTGAATTGAGCCTGGGCATGATTCTGTTCAGCACCTTTGCGAAACCACTTCACCGCCTCCATATAATCCTTTGTCACGCCTTCGCCATCTTTGTAGCAGAAGCCCAAATTGTTTTGAGCAGGGGCATAATTCTGTTCAGCGGCTTTGCGAAACAACTTCACTGCCTCCTTGAAGTCCTTCGCCACACCCTGGCCCTCATAGTAGCGGAGACCCAGATTGCACTGAGCCTGGGCGTGATTCTGCTCAGCAGCTTTGCGAAACAACTTCACTGCCTCCACATCATCCTTCGCCACGCCATCGCCCTTGGCGTAGCTAACGCCCAGATTGTATTGGGCCTTGGTGTTATTCTGCTCGGCGGCTTTGCGATACCACTTCACCGCCTCCACATCATCCTTCGCCACGCCATCGCCCTTGGCGTAGCACACGGCGAGATTATATTGAGCCCGGGCGTCATTTTGATCGGCAGCTTTGCGAAACCACTTCACCACCTCGACGTAATCCTTCGACACGCCTTGGCCATTGAGGTAACAGACGGCCAAATTGAATTGAGCCGACGCGTGATTCTGTTCAGCAGCTTTGCGAAACCACTTTACCGCCGCCACATCGTCCTTCGCCACGCCAAGATTGCCAAAACCGAATACGTTACCCAATTCAACCTGGGATTGGGCATCGCCCTTTTCCGCCCGTGCGCGGATGTCGCCCAGCAGCCAGCGGTCCGCATCGATCTGTTGAGCCCGCAGTTGAAAGACAGCGGCACCCAGCAGCAACAGAAGTGTGAACATCAACCTATTCGCTTTCATATGAGCAGATTAGTTGGTTGCAATCCGCTGGCAAGAATTTCGCATGTCGGGATTTTCGATTGAAAACGATCCTTTCCATACTAAAATTGGTAATGAGTTGCGATTTGAAAACCAAAGAAGGAATTCCGGACTATTTCTACAAATATCGCTCACTCTCTGGGGAGAGCAGGGAGCGGACGTTATCGAGTATCGTAAACGGAGGTCTGTGGTTTGCGCGCCCTTCGGATTTCATGGACAAGGATGATTGCAGGATTCCCGTATCTTATGAGACCACGCCGGAAAAATTCAGGCCTTTCGCGGATGCGGCATTGTCTGCTGTGATGAAAAACCTTTCCGCCGATGAAAGAGCCGCTCTGATTGACGACGCCATTGAGAATCGCATCTATGCCGATCCAGACAGGATTGAAAGGTTTCGGAACTGGCATGAACAGCACACCATCGAAAGAGGGGTTTTGTCTCTATGCTCCACAAATGTGAGTGAGAGAATGTGGCATGAATACGCTGACGATCATCGGGGCTGCTGTCTAGAATTTAAAAAAAGTGAAAGAGGGATGTTTGCAAATGTGGAAAAAGCTCGCTACGAAGAAACTTTGCCCACGGTCAATGCGTACGAAATACCGATTGTCGAAATGAACAACGCCATCATGTTGACCAAGGCCCGCGAATTTGGATTTGAGCACGAGTGGAGGATTTGGGATCCAAGAGGACCGGGATACTGGAAATACAACGAAGGCGATCTAACAGGTTTAATCTTTGGTCACCTGACGCCAACAGAGGATAAAAATTTGGTCGCATATTTGGTGCGGAGGAGTCATCCGCTGGCGAAGCTTTACGATGCTGTAAAAGCTGAAAACGGTTTAAGAATCATCCCTTGGAAAGGTTGAAAGGAGTGCATTTCAGCGCAGAATGTAGATGGGATCAACATTTTGGACCTTGGCGTCGCCGATCCGCCCACGCAGGCTGACGTGCAGGCCATCGTGGACAAGTTAAATGAGTTCATCAACGGCTTGCATCGGTAAGGGAGCGTCTCCAAGCTATTCAAGACCTTATTGGCATTCCGGCGATAGCTTCAAGCTATTGCCAACCCAACTTCTAAGTATTCCCAGGGGGATATCCCCCCGTAGTTAAAGACCGGCCCGTCGCGTAGCGTACCCGAAAAGGGATGGTGGACAGGACTCCATCAGACCACAGGACTGAGCACTCAATCCATTATGAAAACCTTGTTCACAGCGGAAGCGATTTCCAAGGACGGACGTTCGGGAACCGTTCAGTCACCGGACCAGTTGCTGAATGTCACGTTGGGAAATCCGTTGGAGAAAGGCGCCGAGAAACGCGGTCCCAATCCCGAGCTGTTGTTTGCGGGGGCGTATTCCGCCTGTTACCACGGCGCATTGAGCAACGCCGCCAAGAAGCTCGGCACACCGGTCGCAGATTCAACGGTGCGGGCATTGGTGAGCCTGATCGAGGATGACCAGGGCGGCTATCGCCTGGCGGTGGAACTGCACGCGCAACTCCCTGGAATCGATCGCGCCCAGGCTCAACATCTCATGGACGAAGCACACAAAACCTGCCCCTCAGGGCAAGGGCACGGCGGGCAAGCTCCTGACCGATTCCTCGGCAGCAGAGGAGTTGCAGACCCTGCTCGTCAAAGCCAACCACTCGGTGGATGAACTGCAAGTCACGTTGCACAATCTCCAGCAGGCCAGTGGCAATCTGCAGCTTGCCAGCACCAATCTGCCGGCGATCACCGATGCCATTGGCCAAGAGGCGAAAGATCTTCCCGGTCTGGTTTTGCAAACGCAGACTTCGATGCGCGAAATGGAGCGGTTGATTGAAGCGATGCAACGGCACTGGCTCCTGCGCAAATACGTGAACAGGACGAACCCGCCGCCGATTCGTCCGCTGACGGAGACCGCAGAGCCCGAGCGAAAGCCGGTGAAGGCGTTCCAATTGCCGAGGGATTCAACGAAATGAGTGTCAAACCGCTCAAAGTCCAAACAAAAGTGCCAGTCCGGTTCAAGCACTGGACCGGCACAGTCCCTTGGATCTCTGATTCAAGCAGTGGCTGCGTGGCGTAGTATCTTTATCGCCATTGGCATTCGCCTCAATCAAAAGCGTGCCTTCGGCAGGCCGATTGAAATGAGTTCACCCCACCTTTTTCGTGACGCCATTCTTCAGCATCAAGGTGACGTTCACTCCCCCGGGCGCCGTATTGCGGATGTCAATAGAGCCGCCGTGCAGTTCGATGATTTTCCGAATCACGGACAGCCCCAGACCCGTGCCAATGCCAGCCGGTTTGGTTGTGAAGAAGGGATCGAAGATCTTGGACAGGTTCGCCTCCGGGATTCCCACTCCCGTGTCTTGCACTTCGGCGATCACGATGTGTTCTCCTGCCTTGAAAGGACAGTCCGCGCGGCGATTTTCCACCAGTTCATCACTAAATTGTGCAGGGCGGGTGCGCACGGTCAGGGTGCCACCTGCGGACATGGCCTGTATCGCATTCATGAACAGATTCAAAAAGACCTGCTCCATCTTGCCAGGCGCCATTTTCACGAGCGGCAAGGCTGCGTCCAGGTGCCGGGCGACAGCGATTTGCGAAGTGGTCAACTCATAGTTCATCAATGAGAGCGAGCGCTCCACGACGGCGTTGAAGTCGTCCTCCTTCATGTCGAGTTGCCCGGCCGCAGAAAACTCCAGAAGCTCGCCCACGATCGAATTGGCGCGAGTGACGGCGTCGCGCATGTCATGCAAGGTCTTCGTGACATTCGCGTTCTCTGCAGGCACGTGATGTTCGAGATAGTTCAGACCCAAGAGCATAACCTGCAGCGGGTTCTTCACTTCGTGCGCCACGCCGGCAGTCAGCGTGCCGATGGTCTCCATTTTCGCGGCTTGAATCAATTCCAACTGCGTCGCTTTCAAGGTCGCATGAGACGCCGTCAGGTCCGCCAACGTTTTGCCCAGCGCTTGCTCGCTTCGAGCTGTTTCCGCATAGGACTGTTTGAGCCGCTCTTCCGCCTGTTTGCGCTCGGTGATGTCGGAAATCAGCCCGTCGTAGGCGGCCACGCGTCCCTGATCGTCTTTGCGCGGGACCGACGTGTTTCGAATCCAGCGGATGCTGCCGTTCTTATGGATGAGTCGATGCTCCAATGGCGCTGGAGTTATGCCGCGCAGGATTTTCTTTACGTGTGCGAGAACCGACTCGCGGTCGTCCTTGTGGACGATACGAAACCATAGTTGCGAATCGGCGCCGTACTCCGCAGGGGTGTAACCGGTCAATGCCACCGAGCCCGCGCCGTGCGTTGTTTTGACCGAGCGGCCATTTTCGACGGTAACGGTGTAAATATAGTCTGTTATCGATGCCAGTAGCCGTTTGGACCGCTGCTCGCTTTCATGCAAAGCCTTCTCTGTTTGCCTGCGCTCAGTAATATCGCGTGAGACCAACACTACTTTCGAGACCTTCCCTGATGAATCCTTAATCACATTCCCCTGCGATTCAACAAAACGAACATCACCGCTCGCGAGCACAAAACGATATTCCGCTCGCTGCCCGACGCCTGTGGCAAGCGTTTCCTGGAACACTCGCTGGATGCGCTCGCGGTCTTCGGGATGAACTTCGGCAAAGGAATTGGTGCCGTGCGCGGCTTCCGGGTCGCCCAGCAAATCCTGATACGAGGCATTATTGTAGAGGCGGCGCCCATCTCGATCGACCACCGCGATGAGGTCGGAAACGTTCTCCGAGATTAGGCGGAAAAACTCCTCTCGCACCCGCAACTGTTCCTGTGCCCGCTCACCGTCCACCGCATACCGAATGAGCCGAGCCAGGATTCGGCAACTGCAATCGCTCTTCACGAAATAATCGTAGGCGCCCGCCCGCATCGTTTTCAGAGCCAGGTGCTCGTCATCACTCTCGATCAAAACGATGATGCGCACGTTGGGAGCTTGCCTTTGGATCTGAAGGAAGGTTTCTATTCCCTGGCTGTCGGGCAAGAGGGGGTCCAGCACCACTGTGTGCGTGAGGGTTTCGTGTGTTAAACGCTGCAGCGCGTCGCTAAGGCGCGTGCAGTGCGTAAGATTTATGGGAGTACACTCGCCGTTCACCTGGCTCTCTCGCAGGAGCCGGACCAAAGCGGCGTCGTTCGTTACCAGCAAGACGTTGATTGATGGGTAGTTCATTTCCTTCTCTGAAAAAGGCAAGAGTCCTGACACGAGACGGCTGCGCGTGCTATGCACAGCACATGCTCGCAATAAGGCGACATCTTCACGCTGCTTGAGGGAATCTCTCCCCGAGCTTCCCTTGGCTGGCGGTCTCGAATATCTTCCCCGTAAGATCCACTTCGGGAATCTCACACTCCCGCCAATAGTCGTAGGTCAATTTCAGCAAGCTGCGCAATTCGGGAAACTCGATTGGCTTCATGAGATAGGAAACCGCCCCTAACATGTACGCCTTTTTGATGTCGTCCAGGTCGGCCGACCCCGAGAAAATAAGGGTCGGAATTATCGACCACTCCGGCACGCTTCTAAGATGCTCCAAAACGGAGAACCCATCGCCGCCCGGCATCTTCAAATCGCTCATGATAAAGGAAGGATAAGGGAAAAGGGACCGGTCCGAATATTTTCCGTCGCCCTTTAGATAATTGATGGCTTCGTCTCCGCTGCTGACGCAATGAATGGGCTCGGCTACGCCATTCTGACGAAAAGCGCGAGTAATCATCGCCCGGTCGTGGGCATCGTCGTCCACGAGCAAGATGCTAAAATCTCTCAGTCTCATTCTTTCCTTTACCCTTGGTTGAGCACCGACGTAAAGCAGACCGGTTCGGTAAATGGTTTCATCCAGCACCATAGTCGTCGCCTGGGCGTATCCAGGCCAATACTTACAAACTGGTTTGGCAATACCTTTGGGCTATGGAGGGTTACCACGGGCACCGCGTTCAATGCCATTGCGGTTGCCAAGCCAATGGAACCTGTTAACCTGCCGATCCGAATATGGAATTGCGCCACCTACGCTATTTCGTGGCCGTGGCGGAAGATTTGAACTTCACCAAGGCTGCGGAAAAGCTGCGTCTCGCCCAGCCCTCCCTCACCAGGCAAATCCACAACCTGGAAGAGGAACTGGGTGTGCGCCTGCTGAACCGGACCAAGTCCCGAGTCACCTTGACCGAAGAAGGGCGGAGTTTCCTGATCGATGCCAGGCGGCTGGTCGCGCAAAGCCTGGAAAGTATGCAAGCCGTCCGGCGGCTCAGCCGGGGCGAGATCGGGCAACTTAATCTCGGCTATCTTTCCAAATTCAACTTTGACCTGCTGCCTGGCACGCTGGTGGAATTCAGCCGCGCGCAGCCGGAAATTGCCGTGAACCTTTTCGACATGTCGCCGGCGGAACAGCTTCGCGCTCTGGATGCGCGGAAGATTGACCTGGGCTTCGTAGGCGGGCGACCTCCCGCCAATCATAAGAACCTGGTGGCGCTGACCTGGGAATGCATCGGTCAACATAAGGTAGCGGTCGTGTTGCCGGCTAAGCATCCATTGGCCCAAAAGAGCAGACTCAAGCTCCAGGATCTGAAACCACTGTTCTTCGTCGCGATGTCCGAGGCAACCCATCCTGGCTCACGCGCGTGGCTGAGCGCTGTTTGCCAACAGGCGGGGTTTACTCCCAGAATTTTGCAGGATGTGGAACTCGAATCCGAACTTTTGAGCTTCGTCGCTGAAGATTTGGGAGTAGCGCTGGCCCGGGAGCAAGTCAAGCATCTGGCTCATCCGGGTGTTGTCTTTCGTCCGCTGACGGAACCGGTGAAGGCCGACTACTGGATTGCCTGGCATCAAGAGAACCGGTCGAAAGCCCTCCAGCAATTTATCCAGATTGTCAAAAAGAAGGCGGCTCGCTTGCACTGAGTCCCTTTCTTCGGAGAACCCTCAGGTGGCCGTAGCCTACCAGTTTGCGACGCTGCTCGTCCCAGAGACGGAACGTGAGCGACCTGAAACTGGAGAACAGTGTGACCGGCTTCACACTTTGAAACAGGGGATGCGCCCGGTGGCATCTCTCCAGGTTGTAATTGGGTACCCTCGAACTCAGATGATGAATATGATGATACCCAATGTTGCCCGAGAACCATTGCAGCACCTTGGGCAGTTTATAGAAGGAACTGCCTTGCAAAGCCGCCGCCGTGTAATCCCAGTCCTCGCCACGTTCCCAGTACACACCGTCGAATTGATGCTGCACGTAAAACAACCACACACCCGCCGATCCGGCCACCATCATCACCACGAATTGGATCAGCAGGTAGGCCTTGAGGCCGAAAATCCAACTCAAGCCGGCGGCCATTCCGAACACGGCCAGATTCGTCCAATACACCGAGTAACGCTCGCGCGGACCTGCCTTGCCGAAAGGAAACCGGTGTTTGATTAGAAACAAGTAAAGTGGCGCAACCACAAACAGCACCACGGGATTCCGCGCCAGACGATACGCGAATCGTCTCCAGCGCGATGACTCCAGATACTCCTGCACGGTCAACGTCCACAAGTCGCCCGTGCCGCGATGATCCAAATCACCCGCCGTCGCATGATGAAGGGCATGTTCCCCGCGCCAGTGATAGTAGGGTGTGAACGTCAGCACGCCCGTGATGAATCCTAAAACGTTATTGGCCCGCCGCGATTTGAAAAACGACCCGTGCCCGCAATCATGAAAAATAATGAACAGCCGCACCAGAAACGCTCCCGCCAGGACCGCCAGCGGCATCACGATCCACCACGACACCGTCAGACTGAGGTGCATCAAGTACCAAAGTGCGCAATAAGGGCCAAGTGTGTTGATCATTTGCCAGAGCGCGCGTCGGAACGAAGGCTTTTGATATTGAGCCACAATCTGCTTCCACACGGCCACGTCGGCCGGGGGGGTGCGTTCGCTTGAGCTTGAATCATCTCTCATAACTCATCGCCTGCCAGCACTGGGCATGCCTTTCCGCGTAAATAATTCTCATGTTGCCCGCAATGTTCATCCGGTAGATGCATTCGCGCCAATACTTGGAAGTTGGGATGGCAATACTTTGAAGCTATGGGAACCATCTGTTCCTCAGCGCATAGGGGAAACTGGCAGGCTGGCGGTGGCGGGATTGACTGGGCCGTGATTATTTTTGAATTCACTCGATGTCCCACAACGTCCCGTCGGTGTCGTGGTTTTCCGCGTCGATTCCCAGAAAGGATTTGGCTTCGCGAACTGCCTTCTCGTAGGTGAGGGCATCCAGACGCATCGTATACCTTTTTCCCACGGTGTTGTCGTACTCGAGCCCGAAAGCGCCATTGTCCTGATCCAATATCCTGGCGACTTTCATTTAATTTACGACTTGCGCCGGCTTCGCATTCGCAGGCGCAAACGCTGCGACACGGCCATTACCTTCCCTCACTTCGTCGCGCGTCATTTCCAGCGTGATGCGTTCGCAGCATGCAGCCGAATTCTTGTAACCTTGCGCGGCGGCGAGACAGAACCATTTGTAGGCTTCAATCCGGGATTCCATCCCATCCGTGTGCAGACCGCTGAGACTGTCGCGATGATAGCGGGTGCCGAGATCGAACTGCGCGCCGGCATCTCCGCCCTGTGCGGCCTTTTGGATCCATGCGCGGGCGTTACCGTCGTCCTGTGGCACGCCTTGGCCTTTTGCGTACATCAGGCCCAGATTGAATTGGGCCAGAAAATGATCCTGCTCGGCGGCTTTGCGATACCATTCGGCTGCTTGTGAGAAATCCTGCAATTGCCCAGGGGCATTGCCATATTTCAATCCGAGAGCGAATTGCGAATCAGCGTCCCCGTGGCGGGCCTTAGCTTCGGTTGATTTGAGATCGCGCTCGTGAGCAGGGGGAAAGAGTCTTCGATACCAGGTCTTTTGCACAGCCCACCCTCGTTCATTTGCGGACAAAGACAAGCACGAATCCATTAAGTCCGAAGGGCAGCACTCCCGCCCGATAGCCTTAAGCTATGACCCGCATACCAACTAAGTATTGGGTAACTTTTATGTAGTTCCTCATACTTCACTCGGCACTAGACAGCGGGATTGGATTCAATACGACAAGACACTCACATGTATCGGAGGCGGATCCCCGCCTGACCAATCAAAACAGCAGTCAAGTTCACAGCGTCGATAAGCGAAAAAAGCCAGCTTTTGAGCCGGACGGAATTGCCCGTGTCATTATGAGCGACGATCAAAGGGATACCGCCTTTCTGAGGCAGTGCCTTCTTTACGACGACAGCGCTGAACGTCACCAACTGGAAGCACGGATCACGCACGTCCAGCGTGATGAGCGTTGTGTGCGGCGCGCGGTATGGCTGATGACACTGTTAACCGGATTGGCTATGGCTGGCCTGTGTTACGCAGCGGTCTTCCTGACGCACCAGACGCAGAACGTTTCGCAGTTCATCACACCCTTCATCGTCAAAGTCCTTGGCGCGCTGGGCCTGGGATCGTTGATTTGCATGTTGGTTTTTATCGGGCTTGGAATGGTCTATCGCAAGGAGCTGGATCAAAGTCGGGAGGCATGCCGTCGCTTAGCCGCAAAGCTCCTGGAGTCTCGCCTCGGAAAACCCAGTGCCATGCCCCCGCCTGGGGTGGTCAAAGAACAAGAACTGATCGTGAACCACGCCAAGGCTGTCGTGTCCCCTTCAGACAGCGCGAAGTTGCCCAAAGACTTGAAGGATTGACTGGCAAGATCTTAACGAACACTAAAACGGAAAGCACATCATGGTTAAGAACGTTGCAACCTACGGAGGCCTTCTCCTGGTCCTTGGCGGACTGATTGGCCTGATCGCTCCCGGCTTGCTCGGCATGCAAGCCAGTGCCGGCCACAACTTGGTCCATCTGTTGTCCGGAGCCCTGGCGCTCTATTTCGGGCTGAAGATATGAACCAATCCCGTCAACGAATTAAACACGAAGGAAAAGAGGTGCGGTCATGAAAAGTCATCACAAGAAAGAGCTCATGTTCGGCGATCTTGTCGCCTCTGTTTATGGCGCTTGCAGCCGGCGCAAGGCGCAGGCACTTGTGCGGTTCGCCGTCAATGCGCGCCTGATTGTGTTTCGAGGACCACAGCGATTTGTGATTTCCAGAAGCAGATGTTTTGCGCCATGAAAAACAATCACACCGGGAACACATCGGAGTCCGCTTATGTGGCAGGCTCCAAAACTAAAATAAAATTATGCCCCTGACTCTGGCCCAAACAAATCTTCCTGGCATGTGGGACTTCGTGCTTTACGGCGTTCTAGCCGTGGTGCTGCTCGTGTTGGCGGTTATGGTGCTCAACTTCGGAATGATTTACATCCGAGCGCTGTTCTCCGGTGCCAAGGCCACCTTCACCGAACTGATCGCCTTGCGGTTGCGGCGGATGCCGGTGGGGTTGATCGTGGACAGCCGTATTACCGCTGTGAGATCGGGTTTGCCCCTCAGCATCGATGAACTTTCCACTCACTTTCTGGCGGGGGGCAACGTGCCTATGGTAGTGCTCGCTCTCGTTGCCGCCAAAAAGGCCGGCATCCATCTGGACTTTGACCGCGCATGTGCCATTGACCTGGCGACCAAAGGCACCGGCAAATCCGTGATCGAGGCCGTGCGGACGTCCATTAACCCAAAGGTAATTGAGTGCCCGACTCCCATCCCGGGCAGGAGCACCATCGACGGCGTAGCCAAGGACGGCATCGTTATCAAGGCCCGGGCGCTGGTGACGGTGCGCACGAATCTGGACCGGTTCGTCGGTGGAGCGACCGAAGAGACGATCATCGCGCGGGTCGGGGAGGGCATCGTCAGCACCATCGGTTCTTCTGCCACCTACAAGGATGTGCTGGAAAACCCCCATCGCATTTCCAAGACCGTCCTCGACAAAGCACTCGACGCCAACACCGCCTTCGAAATCCTTTCTCTCGACATCGCGGATGTGGACGTTGGCGAAAACGTCGGCGCCAAACTGCAGGCCGAGCAGGCCGAAGCCAACAAACTCATCGCTCAAGCCCATGCCGAAATCCGCCGTGCGGCCGCCGTGGCCGTGGAACAGGAAATGACCGCCCGTGTGGCAGAGATGCGCGCGCGCGTGGTCGAAGCCGAAGCGCAGGTGCCACTGGGAATGGCCGCAGCATTCCGCTCCGGCAAGATCGGTCTCCTGAATTGATCCTTGGCTTAGCCCACTACCGACGGAAGCGTTGCACGGCCAACCTCCGGTGTCGCCAAAAAAGGGGACTACCGAACTTTCAGAAAGCTCGCATCATCGGCGCTTGTGATATCCAAGTTACTGCTTAGCCCCCGGTGCACAGCCCACGAAAAACGAAATCCCGCCGTCCTTCTGGCTGTAATGGTTTGCCTCTTCACTGCCTTGGTTCCCCGAACATCTCGGGCTGCTCCGGAACCGGTCACCATCCAGGGGAACACCGGAACGGCCCAGGGCAACCAGACCAACGGCATTTTGAGTGGTCGCGATTTCGATTCTCCTCCGGTTCAAACGCTCAACGTCAACATGCTTTCTGGCGCCATCCGGCCGCAGTCGGGATCCACCGGCATCGGTTTCACCAACACCCGCGGCGGCAATATCACGATTAACGCCGGCGACACTTCGAGCAACATTGTCATCACGACCTCAGGCAACCAGGCCTCCGGAATTGCTGCTGAAAGCCGAGGCACGCCGCCGGCCGCGCCGACCGATCCTTTCCTCGATGTGCCGATTCCCGGGCAGCCCGACGTGGCCGGCGGTGTGGTTCAAATCAACAGTCATAGCGACATCACGACCGCAGGATCCGGCGCGCATGGAATTCGCGCACAGAGCCGGACCACCGGTTACGGGAACGATGTCATCGATGCCTTGCGCAACTTCTCGGAAGCTCCCTTCTCCTTTGCCGTCATCGGCGTCACCAATGCGGACGGGTCGGCAGGCATCGTCGGCCAGCCCGTTCAGGGCGTCTTAGTCGGTACGAATGGCAGTCCGGCGGCAGGCAATGGAGGACTTTTTACCCTCAATCCGAACGGCACGTTCGCCTTCGATCCGGGCACGAACTTCAACGATCTGGCCGTGGGTGAGACCCGCGTCTCGTCCGTAGATTACCTGCTCGCCGGATCGAGAAGCGGGATGCTCCTGCGCACGGACATCGCGGGACAACTCTTTGTGACCGTTTCCAACAACGGTTCCGGACTGGAGATTATTGGGTCGGAGGCTTACTTCAACGACTATGGCGAGAGCACCAGGCCGCAAACCGCCAACGTCGTCTTTCCGGACCTCCAGCAATACGTGCAAGGACTGATTACCACCGCCGAAGACGCCGGCGGCTCTGGAAACAGCGTGGAAGTCGCGCACCAGTCAGGCGCCATTACCACTACCGGCCCGGCTTCGCACGGCATCTTCGCAGAGAGCTCTGGAAAATCCGGCAGCACGGGCAGGAATGGCGGTGGATTCTTTAGCTTCGGCCTGCGTCAGCCATCCGCGGGAGGGGGTGGCAACGATGGCGGGCTCGTCTCAGTGACCGTCAACGGCGCCATCACCACGTCCTTCGACGGGACACCAAATAACGCCAGTGTGGGCGTTTTCGCCTTCAGCCAGGGTGGCAACGGTGGCCGTGGCGGCGACGGTGGTTTCTATTACGACGGCTACCGCGGCGGCAACGGCGGAGACGGAGGGACAGTGATGGTGTCCGGCAGCGGAACGATTCAAACGGTCGGCGACTTTGCCTCCGGCATCTATGCGTTGAGCGAGGGAGGCAACGGCGGCAGGGGCGGGGACGGGGGAGTATTTACCGACGGACAGCACGGCGGTTACGGCGGTCAAGGCGGCAGTGTCTTTCTCGATGGATTGTGGAATATCACCACTCGAGGCAGCAACGCTCATGGAATCTGGGCCAAGAGCGTGGGAGGAAATGCCGGCGACGGAGGAAGCGGCGGGTGGATATCCGGCGGTCCAGGCCCGGGCGGACGCGCGACCGACGGCGGCGCGGTGAGCGTGATCAGCGGAGGACGCATTGAAACATTTGGCGCCGGCGCCTTTGGCATCTACGGCCAAAGCGTGGGTGGCTTCGGCGGCTTCGGCGGCAGCGGCGGCAGCATCTTTGTTTCGTCAGGCGGCGATGGCAACAGCGCGGGCAGCGGCGGAGCGGTGCGGATCACCCAGGAAACAAACGGCACCGTCACGACCCATGGCGATCGGTCCCATGCCATTTACGCCCAAAGTATCGGCGGGGGCGGCGGCAGCGCGGGAAACTCTGGAGGCGCGGTCAGTCTCGGGGGAACGGGGGCAAGCGGTGGGAACGGCAGAACCGTCACCGTCACCAATCGCGGGCAACTCGCCACCATGGGCGAGCAGGCCGTCGGAATCTTTGCCCAGAGCGTGGGCGGCGGCGGCGGGTCGAGCGGGCGTTCCGGCGGCGCCGTCTCCCTGGGCGGATCCAGTGGGGGCGGCGGAGCGGGCGGCGCGGTCAGCGTCGTGAACGAAAACACCGGCTCAATTCAGAGCGGCACCATTGCCACCATGGGTGACAAATCACATGCGATCTTCGCCCAAAGCGTTGGGGGTGGCGGCGGCAGCGCGGGAAACTCCGGCGGCGCCGTCACGCTCGGTGGATCGGGTTCCGACGGCGGCAACGGCGGATCGGTCAGCGTTTTCAATAGCGGCATGCTTGTGACCACGGGAAATTTCTCCCGCGGCATTTTCGCCCAGAGCGTTGGAGGGGGCGGCGGTGCCGGCGGCGATTCCAGCGGGACTGTGTCCCTGGGCGGCAGTGGCGGCAGCGCTGGCCGCGGCGGGATTGTTACAGTAGCGAACGAGAACAACGGTTTCCTTCTGAGCGGCGTCATTTCGACTACTGGCACGAACTCGCATGCGATCTTCGCTCAAAGTGTTGGGGGCGGCGGCGGCGGCGCGGGAACGTCCGACGGCGCCGTCACGCTTGGTGGATCGGGTTTGGGCGGTGGTAATGCCGGAGCGGTCACAGTTAATAACAATGGCTTTCTCCAGACGACTGGCCCCGGCGCCCGTGGAATTTTCGCGCAGAGTGTCGGAGGCGGTGGCGGTGACGGCGGGCTATCGATTGGAGCGGTTTCATTTGGCCGCACGGGCGGCGGCGGTGGCAACGGCGCGGCCGTTGTCGTCTCGAATCTGAACACCGGCCCTGCCGGCAGTGGCGCCATTGCAACTGCGGGAGCAAGGGCGCATGCGATTTTCGCGCAGAGCATCGGCGGCGGCGGCGGGAGCGGAGGGTTCAGCATCGCTGGCGCGGGAGCAGGATTGGGTGCGGGCGGCATAAGCTTCGGCGGTAGCGGCGGCGGTGGTGGCGACTCGGCCTCGGTCTTTGTCCAGAATAGCAGCAGCATTGCCACACGCGGCGATGATGCCTTTGGCATCTTCGCCCAAAGCGTGGGCGGCGGCGGCGGCAACGGTCGATTCAGCATCGCCGGCGCCGGAGCGGGCACCGACCGGTTCGGGGGCGATAAGCGTTGGAGGGTCCGGCGGACTCGGTGGCAGCGGATCGAGTGTCGCAGTGACGAACACCGGGACGCTGATTGAAACATTCGGCAATGGCTCGATTGCTGTGCTTGCGCAGAGTGTCGGCGGCGGTGGTGGAAATGGCGGTTTCAGCATCGCTGGTGCTGGCGCAGGTACCGGCTCAGGCGCCGTCTCGCTCGGCGGCAGTGGCGGCGGCGGCGGGGATGGGGAGACTGTCCACTTGCTGAGCGGAAGCATCATTCGAACGCACGGTGAAGACGCTCATGGGTTGTTCGCGCAGAGTCTTGGTGGTGGCGGCGGCAACGGCCGATTCAGCATCGCTGGCGCAGGAGCGGGCACAGGCGCTGGCGTATTTAACGTGGGCGGTTCTGGCGGTACTGGGGGTGTCGGCAGGGCCGTGAGCCTCATCAGCACCGGCTCGTTGGTTGAGACGTGGGGTAATGCGGCTGTCGGACTGTTTGCGCAGAGCCTCGGCGGCGGAGGAGGTAATGGTGGGTTCAGCATCGCTGGCGCCGGCGCGGGCACTGGTTCAGGCGCGGTTAACTTTGGCCTTGGCGGAGGCGATGGCGGTGACGGGGACTCTGTTCACGTTGAGAATCAAAGCATCATTGTGACCCACGGCACGAACGACGCGCACGCGATCTTCGCGCAGAGCATAGGCGGCGGGGGCGGCAATGGCCGGTTCAGCCTTTCCGGCGCGGGGGCGGGCACCGGTTCGGGCACACTGAACGTCGGCGGCGCGGCGGGTGGCGGTGGTGAGAGCAAGGATGTATCGGTCACAAACACGGCCGCATGGCTCGAAACCTTTGGCGCGAGTTCCTCCGGTATTTTTGCCCAAAGCATCGGCGGCGGTGGCGGCAACGGCGGGTTCAGCATTACCGGCAGCGGCGCGAAATCCGGCGCCGGAAGCGTGAGCGTGGGCGGCTTTGGCGGCGCGGCCGGCGATGCCGGCGCTGTAAATGTTTTCACCGGCAGCCGTATCCTTACCCGCGGTGACGATGCGCACGGGATCCTGGCCCAAAGTCTGGGTGGCGGTGGTGGCAATGGACGGTTCAGCATCGTGGGCAGCGGTGCCAGTACGGGTACGGGCAACCTCGGTATTGGTGGAGCCGGTGGTGCTGCAGGTGATGGCAAGAGTGTCATCGTCACCAACACCGGCGAGTGGATTGAGACGATGGGCGAGAGCTCCTCAGGGATCTTCGCGCAGAGCGTGGGCGGCGGCGGGGGAAACGGCGGTTTCAGTATTGCGGGCAGCGGCGCCAAGTCCGGTGCTGGAAGCCTGAGTGTGGGAGGTTTTGGCGGAGGCGGCGGGAATGCCGGGGCCGTCGACGTTTTCAGCAGCAGCGGCATTCTGACGCGGGGTTCGAATTCCCATGGCATCCTTGCGCAGAGTTTGGGCGGTGGCGGCGGCAACGGCCGGTTCAGCATCGCTGCGAGCGCTTCAATCTCCAACTCGATCAGCGCCAGTCTTGGAGGACTGGGCGGCACCGGCGGTTTTGGCAGCCAGGTGATGGTGAGAAACACCGGGCCGTTAATCGAAACACGCGGGGCGAATTCCCTTGGCATCCTTGCCCAGAGCATTGGCGGTGGCGGCGGCAATGGTGGCTTCAGTGGCGCCGGGGCACTTGTTTTTGGCACCAGCAATGTAGTCCTGTCAGTTTCGGTCGGGGGCTCGGGTGGTACGGGCAACGACGCAAGTAAAGTGACCGTCTTTAACAGCGCGACAATTCTCGGCGCGGGTGATAACGGCGGCGGCATCCTGGCGCAGAGCTTGGGCGGTGGCGGCGGCAACGGCGGCGGCACGTTTAACGGTTCGCTTTCCGGCAGCGGTTCGAAGGAATTGGCCGTTGCGGTCGGTGGCTTCGGGGGTATCGGGGGTGATGGCGCCGATGTGAACGTAACCAATTATGGGAACATTGTGACCATGAGCAACCGGGCCGAAGCGATCCTAGCCCAGAGCGTCGGTGGCGGCGGCGGGCGCGGCGGCTTCGCAACCAGGGCCGACCTGAACATTCTCGGCACCAACGGAAGCATGATGGAAGTGGGCGTAACAGTCGGCGGCGCGGGCGGGGCGGGAGGAAACGGAGGAGCGGTCTCGGTCCTGACGACAAATGCTCTCATGACATTGGGCAAGGCCTCACACGCCATCCTGGCCCAGAGCATCGGCGGCGGCGGCGGCGCGGGCGGGGCCAGCACTTCATTCGAGGCGTTCCTCGGCGGGAGTAGCGCCAGCACCACCAATTCCCTGAACGTAAACGTCGGCGTGGGCGGAGTTGGAGGAAGTGCCGGAAGCGGAAGCAACGTCCAGGTAATCAGCCACGGCCGGATTGAGACGGCTGGCGCGGACGCCCATGGCATCTTTGCGCAAAGCATCGGCGGCGGCGGTGGCAACGGTGGCGACACGGAACTCAGGCGTCTCCAGTTTTCCGGGAGCAATCCGGGAGAAACGAACATCCCTCAAGCAAATCTCGCGCGCCTCACCAGCGAAACAAGCACGAATTCGATCAGCACCAATCAGAGCCGGTCATTGAGCCTTAGCGCCTCGGTGGGAATTGGCGGCCGCGGCGGCAGCGCCGGAGACGGCGGAGCGGTGACCGTGCACAATGAGGCGGACATCATGACGCGGAGCAACGGGTCGCGTGGCATCTTCGCGCAAAGCGTCGGGGGCGGCGGCGGCGCGGGAGGAGCCAGCACCACCGAGAGCGGAGACGGTAACGCCAACCGCACCATAGGGATTGGCGTCAGTCTGGGTGGCGATGGCGCTGGAGGCGGAGCCGCCGGTGCCGTGAGCGTTACCAGTGTTAAGACGATCATGACGCTCGGTGATGATGCCCACGGTATCATGGCGCAAAGTGTTGGCGGCGGTGGCGGCGCAGGCGGCGCCAGCACGAGCGTTTCAGAGAAGTCCAAGGCCGGAGAGGACACCACCCTGGCCGTGACTGTGCAGGTAGGGCTGGGTGGAGACGGCGGCGTAGGGGGCCATGGAGGCACGGTCACGGTGACCAACCTCGGCGTCATCGACACATCGGGACAAAAGGCCTACGGCATCCTGGCCCAGAGCATCGGCGGTGGCGGCGGCTTTGGCGGCGCTACCAAGGTGGAGCACAAGCGTGAGATGGAGCCAACAAATGCGTCTCCCTTGGTTCTGTTCAGCGCGATGAACGTCGGCGCGAGCACCAACGGTCCTTCGGGAACGAACAACTCTTCGAGCGGCAGAACCAACACTTGGAATCTCAATGTCGCCATTGGCGCGGGCGGACGAGGCGGCAGCGCGGGTAATGGCGGAACCGTGACCGTGAACCATGATGGAGACATCATCACGCGTGGCCAGGAGTCCGTGGGCATCTTCGCGCAGAGCGTGGGCGGTGGCGGAGGCGCGGGTGGATCCAGTTCCACGGAAAACGGTGGAGGCGAGGCCGACCGGGTGATCGGGATTGGAGTGAGCCTGGGCGGGCAGGGCGGTATCGGAGGAACGGGTGAGGTGGTGCGGGTGAGCAGCCGCGGCACGATCGTAACGCTGGGCGATGACGCACATGGCATCATGGCTCAAAGCGTCGGCGGCGGCGGTGGCGCAGGTGGCGCCAATGCCAGCGTCTTTGAAACGGCCGAAGTCGCCACCAACACAATGCGCGCGGCCACGGTGACGGTCGGGCTCGGCGGGAGTGGCGGCGTAGCCGGCAATGGAGGCGCCGTGACAGTGACAAACCAAGGCCTCATCGACACGTCGGGGCGAAAGTCCTACGGCATCCTGGCTCAGAGTATCGGCGGTGGCGGCGGCTTTGGGGGCACGACTAAGGTCGAGCAAAAACAGGACAAAGGAACAAGTGCACTCGAGTCCGTTTTGTTCACTGCGATGAATGTCAGCGCCAGCACCAACGGCTCCTCGGGAACCAACATGCCTTCAGCCGGCCGGACCAACAGTTGGAACCTCAATGTGACCATTGGCACCGGTGGCGCCGGCGGCAGCGCGGGAGATGGCGGCGTGGTGACCGTGCACAATGACGGGGACATCGTTACGCGGGGCCATGAGTCCGTGGGCGTTTTCGCGCAAAGCGTAGGCGGCGGCGGCGGCGCGGGTGGTTCGAGTTCCACGGACAACGGCGGAGGCGATGCCAACCGGGTCATTGGAATCGGAGTGACCTTGGGCGGCCAGGGTGGCATGGGCGGCTCGGCGGACGAAGTGCTGGTAAAAAATCGCGGCACCATAATGACGCTCGGCGATGACGCACATGGCATCATGGCTCAAAGTGTCGGTGGCGGCGGTGGAGCGGGGGCGCCAGTCTGTTCGGCGCCCAGGAGTCGGGGAGCACGAACACTCGCGCGTTGACGGTGAATATTGGCGTTGGCGGCAGGGGCGGCGTTGGCGGTCACGGGAGCAATGTCATGGTGATCAATGAAGGGTTGATTCGTACCTCGGGACGCGAGTCTTTCGGCATTTTCGCGCAGAGCGTCGGGGGTGGCGGCGGCGCGGGCGGCTCAGCCACGCACGATGCCGGCAGCAACACCTTTCTCGGAACGTTGTCGGATGTGCAAATCGTGGTGGGCGGATCAGGCGCAGCCAGCGGCCATGGCGGGACGGTTCACGTTCAGCAGGCCGGGAATGTGACCACGTTGGGCGAAGGTGCCCACGGTGTGTTCGCGCAAAGCGTTGGGGGCGGTGGCGGCATTGGCGGCCTCAGGGTGCTGGGTCTTACCGGAAAGATAGCCCTGGGTGGCGAGGGAGGTGCCGGCGGGAATGCAGGCGATGTCATGGTGGGGTTAACCGGCGACATCATCACCCATGGCAAAGGCACCTACGGCATCTTCGCGCAGAGTGTCGGTGGCGGGGGCGGCATGGCCGGAAACGTTGAGCGCGGTGTGGCGACCTTTGGACCTTTCGGAACAGCGACCAATCTCGGTGTCGGTTTGGCTTTCGGTCGCGACGGTGGCGCGGGCGGAAATGGCGGCGCGGTGACCGTCAACAGTTCCGGTCGCATCATCACGATGGGAGAAGGTTCCATCGGCATTTTCGCTCAAAGCGTGGGTGGGGGCGGAGGCCTGGCCGGAAGCCTGGGGACAAACTTGCCAGGGCTCGCATTCCAAAACTCTGCCGGGAGTGCCGGCGCGGCCGGCTCCGGCGGCGAGGTCAACATCAATCACACTGGCACCATCACCACGCTCGGCGACAACTCGCACGGTATCTTTATCCAGAGCGCAGGCGGCGAGGATGATGGCGGGAAGATTAATCTTCAGTTGATCGGTTCCATCCACGTCATGGGAACCAACTCGGATGCGGTTTATGTCCAAAGCGTCGGCGGCAGGACAAATCAGGACATCACCATAACGCTCCGCGATGGCGCGGTGCAGGGCGGTTTTGGGGCAGGGGCAGCGGTACGTCTAAGCGATGGCGCCAGCAATACGCTCAACAACTTCAACACTCTTTTCACGATGAGCGGGGAGATCAACAGTGCCGGCAATACTGCCGCGGCCCGCCATGGTTTCAGCGGGTCCACTGCCCAGGCCAGGAATGTTATTGTCGGCGGCAGCGGCCACGACACGGTCAACAACAGTGGCATCATCAGCGGCAGTGTTGATCTTGGCGCGGGCCGCAATGCGTTCAACAATTTCCGCCGCTTCAACCCGGGCGCCGTGGTCGATCTCGGGACTGGCAACCGTCTGATTAACGCCGGCATCCTTTCGCCCGGTGGCGAAGAGATGATTCAGGCTACGACGCTCGCCGGCGACTTAAGCCAGACCAGCAGCGGTGTCCTGCAGACCAAATTGGCGTCGGCCTCGCGTTACGATGTTCTGGCAATCAACGGGACCGCCGCACTGGACGGGAACCTCTCCGTTTTCCGATTCAACGGTTTCGTGCCCCGGAAAAGAGATGAGTTCGCTATCCTGACCGCGGACCAGGGCATCACCGGCGAGTTCGCGGCGGTGGAAGATCCTTTGAAGGGCAACTACGCGCTGGAACTGCACACCATTTACACTGCGCACAGCGTCGTGCTCCAAACGGCACAGGACAGCTTCCTTCAGTTTGCTCTCACACCCAATCAGCGGGCTGTCGCCCGAAACCTGGATTCCTTCTCCGGGCTGGATTCGGGCTTTGAGGACCCGCGGGGCGCGGAGCTGATCGAATTTCTGAACACGGTTTCCGGCCCGATGTTGCCGGGCGCCTACGATCAGATCGCACCGGAGGAGCTTGGAGCTGTCTTTGACCTGGGCATGGGTGCGGCGGATGTGAGCGCGCTTAATGTGCAACGCCGGTTGGGAGAGATTCGCGCCGGCAGCACCGGCTTCAGCGAGAGCCTGTCTCTGGCGCGTCCGAGCGAATGGCAATTGGCTGCGAATACGTTGAACGGAGTGGCTGATGTCAGCCAGAGCCCCCTTCCGTCAGTAATGACTCCATCTCCAGACAATCGTTGGGGCCTTTTTGCCACAGGCAGTGGAGAGTTTACCGACGTGGACGGCACCGCAAACTCCAGTGGTTACGATTTTAAGTCGGCCGGAATTACGTTGGGTGCAGATTATCGTGTAAACCGCCAATTTGCCGTCGGGATCATGGCCGGGTACGTGGATAACGGCGCGCATCTGATCGACGATGGCAGTGTGGATGTCCAAGGCTTCAAAGGAGGAGTGTACGCGACCTGGTATGACAAGGGCTTCTATGTCGATTCCGCCGTGGGCGGCGGATACAATTTTTACGACACACGCCGGGGCGTGCTCGGCGCTACCGCCCGCGGGAGCACCGAGGGCACCGAGTTGGACGGACTCATCGGCGCAGGCTACAACATCAAGCGCGACCGTTTGACCGTGGGGCCGACCTTGTCACTGCAATACACCTATGTGCATATCGATAACTTCACAGAGACTGGGTCCCGGGCGCCGTTGGCGATCGAGGACAACGATAGCCATTCGTTGCGCACCCGGCTCGGCGGTCGTCTGGCTTACGATTTAGAGGCCGGGCACATTACACTCCGCCCGGAGATCCGCGCCGCGTGGCACCACGAGTTTCTTGACCGAGAGCGGGCCATCGACTCGCGATTGGCATCCGGCGCAGGTTCTGTCTTTCAGGTGAACAGTCCGACGATCGGGCGCGATAGCCTAGCGCTTTCCGCCGGCTTGACTGTCCAGTGGTCGTCACGGCTCTCGACTTACCTCTTCTATGACACGCAGTTGGCGCGCGAAAACTACATCGTTCACGCCGTCAGCGGCGGCCTGGGCTGGAGTTTCTAGCTAAATGTGCGTGTGTTCAGTCTGCGTGTTTGTGCAATCTCACTTTGCGTTTGGTTTGAAAATCAGTTGGGAGAATTGATAGAGCCCCTTCTTCCAATGCTGGAAGTCGTGGGCGTGTTCATCCACGTGCCAGATGTGCGGGACGTTCTTCTCCTTGAGGTAGGCGTGAACGCCCTGGCTCATGCGAATCAAGCCATCCTTATTGCCGCAAGAGATGTAGAGAAGCTTCAACTGCTTGGTCGTGGCCTCCGGGTCGGGCACCAACTCAGCCGGTCTCTTCGTATTCGGCGCGGACGAGAATCCGCCAACCCAGGCAAACGTATCGAGGTTGCCCAGCCCGAAATTCAACGACTGCCCGCCACCCATCGAGAGTCCGGCGAGAGCGCGGCTCTCGCGATCGGCCTTCACGGAATACTTCGACTCGATGAATGGAATCAGGTCTTTGAGCAGGTCCTGATCGAATTTGGCGAAGGCGGGCGCGGTCCCCATGGCGTTCGTCCCGGCGCGATCATTCGGTTGCGCCCGGCCATTCGGCATCACGATGATCATCGGCACGACCTTCTTGTCCGCGATGAGGTTGTCGAGAATGATCTCGGGATGGCCGCCGCGCCGCCATTCCTCTTCGTCGCCACCAATGCCGTGCAGGAGATAAAGGACGGGATATGTCGTGTCGGGCGAATAGCCGGGTGGGGTATAGACGAGCGCCTTGCGCTTGTTGCCGACGGATTTGGAGTCGTACTCGACCATCTCGATCTTGCCGCGCGCGATGCCATCGCGCGCTTTGTCGAAGCCTTCGGGTACCGGTGGAAAGGCCGGCTTGTCATCCGGACCGAGCGTGATGGGGCCGCCGAATCCGCCACGACCACCTGGCCTTCGCTGGCCGGAGGCGGCGGCGGTTTGAGCGGCGCCATCGCGTTTGGCGACGATGTCCTCCTTCGCGAAGGTTCCGACTTCGCGCGTGAGCTTGAGCTCGTTGGTTGAGATCGTTCCCGTGTAAGTGATGCGAATGTCGTTGCCCTGGAAGTTCAGCATCTCGACGAACGAGATTTTGTCGCCGTCCACTTTGCCTTCCTTCAACTCGGCTTCGCGGTTCCGGTCGTTGACTTCCGAGTTCGCTTTCCCAGTCAGGTTCGTGCCGTCCTGCTTCAGGGTGTAGGTGTATTTCTGGAGGCCGATCTGCGAATCGAACTCGGCTTTCCAGGTGCCCGTGACGTCGGCCCCAAAACCGAACCATGGAAGGGCCGCGAGGGTCAGAAGGGTGATTTGAGCTTTCATGTGTCGTGAGTGCTTTGTTGTGAATCGCTTCCTGGTATGGTTAGGCCCGATTGTGTCCATCTGCTCCGCATCGTTAGCGGCATTCTCTGCATAGGACTCAAAACAACTATGCTGGTTGGCCAAAACAGAAGCAATAGCCGTCCTAGGACCTCGCGCAAGAAGAACACGCGGTACTTCTTGGCGGCGATGATAGCGTGAATCCATGGGGCACTCCGTGACATGAGATGACGCAACGCGGCCCGCATCGGCAAGAAAAGCACCGCGACAAAGACGGATGTGAAAACGAGACCGGAAATCAGCGCGTAAAAGAACTCTGTGGGTCGGTCGCTTCCAACCTCAAATGGAGGTTTGATGATGCACGCCACAGCGTGAAGGATACCGCCGGGCAAGACCGTGCGTTTCAATCCCGGCCATTCGCTCCACCAATAAGATCAAGGGTTCCACGGGGCGCATCGGTATTGGATAACCACTCGTTTCGCGAACAATCCACTCGCGCGTGAATTGGGCCGGCAGCCGGCCTACATCTCCTGCCAGGAGACCGCGTCGTAGCCGCCCAGGGTGGTGAGATGAATGAGGCTCTCATCGTAATGAAAGTTGAAATTGCCGGTCATGGTTGTTGATTTGGTAATCGAAGCGCCGGTGAAGTCGTCCACGGATGTCTTGCCGCTGCCTTTGAGACTGAAATCCGCCTGCGGGGCGTAAATGGTGCCGTAAAAGGCACCGTTGCCGGTGAGACTGATGGTGGTGTTGCTGGGCAGACCATAATAGGCAAAGTTTTTTGCCTGGGCGGTATCGTTGACGACACCGTTGCCACTGATGCTCGTGGTGGCCCCCGCCATGTAAATGGTCAAGCTCCCGCCGGGAGCGATGTGGATCTGCGCTGGCGCGCTTCCCTTTTTCGTGGCGCCGCCGCCGCCGATGGAAATACTGCTGGTCACATACAGCACCGTATTGGACTGGCCGACATAAACGCTGCCAGTGAGATTGGCCAACTGGTAATTCCCGCTGGTGAGCAGATTATCGTAGGTAAGGCCGTCAGGAGCTACCCCCCCCAGTGGTGTAAACCATGCGCCCACATTGGGCAGAGTCGCGTCGGGAAAATCGGTGCCCGTAAAATTATCCTGGAAATGGCCAGATTGGAAACCGGTGTTGCCGCCGTCAACCCAGGCGTCATCACCGACGGAACCGTTGGAGCCGATGGTAGCCGTTACGCCTTGTCTTCCGCCGGCCGGTGTGCGTACGGTGCCCTTCAATTTTCCATTGCCTATGACAATGGAATTGGCATTGGTAGTGAGCGACACGACGTCGCCGTTGGAGCCAGCCGTGGCTGGATTGTAAGGTCCAATGGTACTGTCAAAGCTATCGGTGCCGACGTTATTGCCATTGGAGTCGAAGGTTTGCTTGACGATCATCGGCCCCTGGACGGGGAAAGTCGATCTCGGCTTGGTTTGGACGCGGATCGTCCTGGAAAGGACTCGCGAGTTGATCGGTCCGGGAACGTAGCCCTTCGAAATGATGGCAGGGTTGGCACCCGCAAAGCCGTTGGTGATGGAGACCTCATAGTAACTGGAGCCGAATTTGCTCGCGGG
>Ga0137465_1000266_pt1 | contig 31133 bp, 13 predicted proteins | sample EasRivERMGT828_2_FD_104906 | JGI IMG/M metagenome (GOLD analysis project Ga0137465, IMG submission 104906) | Soil microbial communities from meander-bound floodplain in the East River, Colorado, USA - East River MetaG ERMGT828_2 | ecosystem: Environmental > Terrestrial > Soil > Floodplain ... | reverse complement strand
CGGCTTTGAGTCGTCTGCGTTCCAGTTCATCAAAATCGCGTTCGACGCCTTTGGGATTACCCATGCCAGAAGACTAACACCAGAAGTCGCCATTGTCACTATATTATGCGAATGTCAGTAAGAAGCGCCGAGCATCTGGTTTGCCGAACACTATTGCCGTCTCGCCTGTGCGAATACCTTGGAAAGGCAGCATAGGCTCTGAGTTCGCAAATCCCGTGAAAACCTCTGGCAGATCTTTACCTCGCACGATGGAGTCTCAACGCAGAGGACGCGGAGGATCTCGCAGAGGACGCGGAGAAAAATGATTGCCTTTGCGCCCTCTGCGTTTAAGGCAACCGCTGCGAATTTCAAATCCGTTTGGCTGGCTTCTTTGCGTTTTCGCTCTTATCGCGCAGTCGAGACGGCCGCGCTCCTGTTTGCGTCAAGGCGCCTGCGGCGTCACCAACTGGTAAAACCGCTGCCCGCTGCTGCCTGCCGCCGGATCCGTGACGGTAACGTCCTGGGTGAAACCTTGGGCGGCCACGTCGCGGACCTTGAACCAGAAGCCGTCGTCAGGCGAATCGAAATAGATGATGGAATAAGTCCTTCCTGCGACCGCCGTAAAGCGAAGGGTGACCGTCCCGCCCGACATAGACACGACCGTGAGCTTCAGATTGCTGGAGGAATTCTTGGGATGAGTACCGGCCAAATACTCTTCAAGATTTGTCGCGCCATCCATATCGAAGTCCAGGCTGGCGTCACTGGCGTTGTTCGTGTTGAAGCCATACTGGATCTCCCACTCATCCGGCATTCCATCGGCGTCACGGTCGCGCGGGCCGGCGGGACCGGGCGTGGCCGCGGCAGCCAGCCAATTGGTGGGCTCGTTGCCATAGAGGGTGTGATTGATGCGCTGAAGCGAAGGCCCGAAACCATCGGCGTTGGTGGGCCAGGGAGCGCGGTCACTGTAAACAACTTTATCCACCAAAATGTAAGGCACCTTCCCGGCATCTCCTCCGGAAACCTGCGGCGGATCGGGCCGATACAGTTCGACATCTTCGCCGCCATTATCCAGTTTGCCACTATAGGGCCCGAGCAACGTGGAGTTCGAGCCATAGCGGATTTGGAAAGCAGCCAGCGCGGATGGATTGGTCAACGGATCGAAGCTGACCACCAGCGCGTAAGCGCCCGGCGCCAGCACCGTGTTGGGTGGGAAATCGAAATCCACACCCGCCCGCAAGCGCCAGCGGTTGCTCGCGTGCAGCGGGTCAAACAATGGAATGCTGTTGCTGGTGATGTTGTGCAACTCGACGAACTCCTCGATCACGTTGTCGTTGGTGCCGATGTCAGGCGGGTGATACATCACTTCGCTGAGCACAACCGGTCCAACGAGTGGATAAGCGTTGCTCGCGCCCGTGCCCGTGCGAAAGTTCTGCACGGAACTGGGGAAATCGACGCCAAACGTGCGCCGGCTTGTGGCGGGATAATCCACTCCCACCGTGGTTCGGAAGCGCCCAAAGGAAACGCCATTTGCCGCCGGACCGAAATCAGCAAAAGCGCGGAAGCCTGTCAGGGCGGTGCCATTGTTCGTGGCCGCCGAAAGATAAACCTGGTCGCCGTCGGCTGAACTCAGGGCGAACGGAAGGGCCGCGTTGGTGTCGTTGTTGAATTGATATTCGTAAAAAACCAGAAAGCCCCGCGCGGGAATGGTGTAGCCGGGTGGGATCTGGTATTTCCGAGCAACGCCTCGGGAATCGCTCAGCCACCAGCCACTGATATTCACCGGGGAGGCGCTCGGATTGTGCAGCTCGATGGCGTCCTCCAAGGGCGGGTCGGTATGCGTGAGGACTTCATTCACGACGACGTTGGCGAGCAAAAGGAAGTTGGCGTCGCCTGGCGATGCGGTGCCGACGAAGTTCGTGAAATTGGCGCTGCCATCGGGCAAGCGGCCTTGGGAAACACCTGTGATCTGCTGGCCGTAACCGATCTTGTCGATCTCGGTGCCATTGGTACTGAAGATGCCGATGGCCTCCATGGTGGCATCCAGCTTGAACGCCACGTGATCCGAGCCGTTGTAAGTCGCCGGATCGTCGGCAATGAATTTCTGCCAGGCATTGGTCAACGTACCCAGGAAGGAGAGCGCGTCGATCCGATGCTTGGTGGGTTGATCCAGGCGGTCCGTGAGAAAGCAGCCACCTATGGCGACGGGCTGCGAGTTCGGATTGTAGATTTCAAACCAATCATCACCTGAAGCCGGGGCCGCCATCCATTCATTTACCTTCAATAGACTGACGCTGCCCAGAGTGGCGGCCAGGTTCGTCGCGCCGGGAGTGGGCAAATTCAGGACCCAATTGCTACCCGTGGGAGAGCTTCGCCCAATGGAAAAGTCCGCAGCCTGTATTCCAAACCTGATGGAATCCCGGATGCCGCCCAGCCCGGGTGGACTGTTGAAAAGATAGACCGTGTCACCGGACGATTTCAGGCCAAAGCCGGCATTGGTGGCTGACACGGGCGCATCGCCATCGAAGCGGATCACTCTGTAAGCTCTGGCGTTAAGGATCGATCCTGGCGGAAAGACCCACCGATTTCCGGCAAAGTCGCCCAGGCTCATGCCCGTAAGATTCACCGCGTTGGTGGTGGAAGGATTAAACAGCTCGACCCAATCAGGTGTGGAACCATCCGGCTCCGCCAGCGAAGCATTGTTGGCCAGCACTTCGTTGAGGATGACGCCGGCGGCTGCAGGATTGTTGGTCACAATAATCACGCCGAGCGTCAGACCGAGGTTGATATCCGCCGGTTGATTGAACTGGTGCAATTCCGCGGCAATCAAGTTATCACCCGTTTGCAAAAAGTTATTCGTGTACGGCACTGTTATGTCAGTGAAACTCGTTGTCTCGGCATTCTGCAACGGCTGTGTGGCAGCGCTCACTGCTCCGGTCGGCATGTTCATGCGATAGACCTCCTGGCCGTTGAGATACACTACGACGCCGTCATCGATCAAATTCGTGAAGATGAGGCTTGTTGGCGGGCCGCCGGTATATTGGAAATGCGCGCGGAAATAATAGGTGACAATCATCGCGCCCTCCGTCGTCGTCAGAGGCAGTACGGTATTGGTCAGACTCTGCACAAATGGGTTGTTCCCGTTATCATTGCCCAACACCCCGCGGCCTTGCGCCCAGGCCGAATCATCGTAATTTGTGCCACGCCAATTGGTGCCCAGATCATTGCCGGAAGCGTCATAACGCCAAAAATCATTCATCCTCAACAGAGTGATCACTGTCGGGGGCGGCGGCGGTACCGGGCATTGATTGCCAAATCCTGGCGTCGGTTGCACCAGCGCCAGCACGCTCGAGCCGCCGTCAGGACAACGCCCAAAGGAAATGCCCGGGCGCTGTGGCCCATAGGCGACGCAATCCAAAACAGTCAGAGAAGAATTAAGCAGCGCGATTTCACCCTGTTCGGACGCAAGCGCAAAATTCAAATGGTCGGCGCCCTGAGTGGGATCATTGTCGGCCAGCAAAACAAGGTATGAACTGCCTGCGATAAAACTCAGAGGCGCGATCGGATTGCGTCTGGGGACGCCGATTGGGTTGTCGGTCAGATACAAGCCGCCCAACGCCACCGGCAACGGATCCAGGTTGACCAATTCAACAAAATCCTCCGGGAACGGACTTTGGGCGGCGGCAAGCCATTCGTTAATCTTCAAGTTCCGTTCGCTCCCGATGAGTTGCGCGATGTTGGCCGCGTCAGATGTGGGTTGGGTCAACACCCACGTGCCGCTGTTAGGTCCAGCACCGCTGGCGAGCCGGCCAATCGAAAGGTCCGGGAGTTGGAGTCCAAAGACGACCGAGTCCAGCAACGCCCCGCCACCGGAGATTCCGTGGTAAAGAAAAACGCCGTCGCCGTTTTGATCCAATGAAAAGCCAAGGTGAAAGCCGGGCGTCCCATCGTTGTTGTTGGCGTAGAGTGGGAGGTAAGCTCCCGAGGCCAGCGTGGTGCCGTTAGGAAAAGTGAATTTATTTGGATCGCTCGCATCATCGGTGAGACGCATCCCGGACAAATCGACCGAGCTGGCGCCGTCGTTGTAGAGTTCAATGATGTCAGGAAAGGTTCCGTTGTGATTCACGGCCGAAACGTTGCGCGCCAACACTTCGTTGATGCGCACGGTGGGCCAGGCCGTATTCACGATCCAGGAGCGCGAAACGGTCGGGCTTTCGGTGCCCTGCCAGACGTTGTTCGTGTTCTTGCCGATCACATAGACCGTATTGGTGCTGCCATTGGGAAGGTTGGAAAGCTGAATGGAAGTTCCCACGGGCGTCTCACTGCCATACGCGCCATTGTTCAACTTGAAGCGGTAATGACTGATGCCAGCTCCACCCACGGTAAGCGTGGCGTTTCGACTTGGAGTCGGTGAACGGGGCTCTCCGGAGATGGTGGCGATGCCAGCCTTCGGTGGAACCAGGCCAGCGATCACGCCCTCCACGTAGGCGCGTCGCTGAGCCATGTAACTTTTGATGGTTGCAATCGGACCGGGCGTCACCCACCCACCAAGGACCTGGTCCACGAATGGATCGAATTGCGCGGACGAAAGCGTCGTGTCCATCAAGTCCTGAAGCTTCCGATAGTAGAGGGGCTCGTAATCAAACGAGCGGAGAAACACATTGAAGGCGAGGCCCAATCCGTCGTCGTCCTGCGTTCCCGGTCTGCCGTCGCCCGGCGGCGGGTGACTGGTGGCGCCCCAAATCGTGTCCTCGGGCGGATAGGCTTGACCGCCTATCCCGAAAAGCTGATCCAGATCGTGAAACATCAGGATGAAGCGTGGATCGTCGATCCCGCGATACATGTAGTAATCATCGTTGTGTCCGGAATTGATGCCCGATTCAGAATTGCCCACCAGTGACATAAGAGCGACGTGGGTCAACCACTGATCGACGTTGATGACCGCGCGGACATTCTCGTCGGTGAATGGCAGCGGGTTGGGCTGGCCCAGACCGCTGAACTGGAATCCCATCACGCTCAACATGCCAATCAGATCGGTCCAGTCATCCTCGGATACATTGGTTTCTTTGAAATAGGTATTCCGGTAATTGTTGGGATCCTCGCCCCGGTACTCAAAAGCCGATGGGTCGATGTCCCGTACCTGTTTGTAGATGCTGCCTCCGCTATCCAAAGGAAAGTGTCGTTCGGCCCAATCCACACCGTAGGCCTCATTTGCCGCGTAGGAACCGAACATCGGAGAACCGCTCTGCGCCAGGTTCTGATTGTTGACACGCATCTGCACGGCGCGCGAATGAGTGCCAACGGCACCGGCTTTAATCGCGAGCGTGCTGCCAAGCACCTGCAGATGCACCTGCCGGGTGTTGAGGTTAAGCCCCAACACACCTTTCCAGCGTCGATCCGAAACGAAGTTCACGCGATAATTGGGCGGACTCGCGCAACGGCTGGCATGACCTCGATTGCGGATGCTGCAAAGGTAACGCAGTTCCGTTCCCCCGGCGTCGAGACTGATGAACGTCGCATTCATCTGCGCGTCACTGTTCTGAGATGGCGAACAGGGAATCGCCGCCAGTTCCACCCGCTCGGCCGCAGTCAGGATGACTTTGTAAACCGGCTGCATCGACGGTGTCCCGCCAAAAACATTCTGCGGACTGTTATCTACCTGGAGGAGCGCATTCACCACTTGACCACTGGGACCGAATCCGTCCTCCGACTGAATCGCCGGGCCCGGCCAGGTGCGGCTGTTTCCCTGCCCATCGCTGGCCTCCACATAAAATTCGATGACTGCATTGTCGGTTTGAGCGGGAAGGATGACACCATAGAGACCATCTCCCGCCACTCCGTCCCCGTGAGCGCCATCATCGAACATCGCCGTGGAGGTAAAAGCGGGCGGCGTTGCACTATCGACGCGCCACCGTAACCCCGCTGTAACAGTCGAGCCAAAATCATTGAGGATGCGCGCGGTGATACGGATCGGGTCGCTGGAAGTTGGCACGACAGGAAAGTGAGTCACATCGAGAATCAACGGGGCGATATTTGTGCTCAGAACCGAATTGACTCTCCCCGGTGTTCCCTCGACCGGGAGGCTGGCGGCCCAGTTCTGTCCGTGCTCGTTGGGCAGATGCGGATTGATCAACTCCAACGATTTTCCCAAGCCGTCATGTTCCTTGTACCAGATCCAGCCACGATAACCCAACTGATCCAAGCCACGCTGTCGAATGGCCCAATCCCCTTCGTCCGCGTACTCCACGCTGTCCATTCGCTCGCCGGAAGGATTATCCAGATCGATGTCGTTGCGGGTATTGCTGAGCAGGTTCTGATAATTGGTGATGGTGTGGCCGACCACGTTCGTCACGCGCATGAAGATCCAATCCCCGATCACATTGGTCACCGTCGGGTATTTGTTCATGAAGCTCTGCCGATGCGCCGCCACCACCAGATAATTGCTGGCCCGAATGAGGGTGTTGCTCGGAAAGGTAAATTGCACTCCGTTACTGAAGCGCCAGCCAGCGAGACTGACGTTCGTGGGAGCGCTGTTATACAACTCGATGTACTCCTCCCGCGGATCCTCCGAAGAAGGATGATACATGATTTCATTGATGAGAACCTCCGCCGTGCCGGGAGCGCAGAATCCAACCAGAGCAAGACAGATTAGCGTACTGAGAAAACAACCGCGTATCATTGATTGGAGATAACTACGCATGCGAAGGCTGTCTACGCAAGCTAAAGAACAATTCACCGGAAGCGCACGCTGGAAACCTGGCCTGTGATTCGGGACAACGCCAGCCCCATCCGAAACGCGAATCGGATCCCGTTGCTGAACCGGCAACCGCTCAGATGCCTGCCAAGGAAACGCTCAGAGACGCAAAATAAAGCGAACGGCGGCGTCATGGTAGTGTTCGGAGATCTAGAGCAGTTGCCAGAAACATTTCCGATTGGCAACGTATTGGACATGCTGCGGGTCGCAGACCCGCGCTCCCGGAGCGCGCCTCTGTGAGGCGCAGCAGCCTTGGCTCCTGGTTTGGTCGAAAATTATTTTTGGCAATCGCTATAACATGAAAATGCGACTTAACGCAAAGTGTTCTCACCGTTACGGCACAAGCTCAGCCCGATAAAACCGGTCATTGGAAAAAGAGCCAGGATCTGTCCATTGCATCTGCCCCATCGTGTTGGTCACAGTAGCGAGTGTCGTCCACGTTACGAAATTGCTGGTCGCCTCGATGTAGTACACCTGATTGGAAGTTCCGTTGATCGTGAAGCGGAGTTTTCCGTCAGGCAACAGGAGCGGATTCGATAACGCAGGCGGATTAGGCGCGTGCACAAAAGGAAAGGCTCCCATGTCAACCCGAGTGCCATCCGTGTCCGATGGGGAAGCGGGATCACCAGTGTCGATGCAGGGTGAATTGGTTTGAAGACGGAAATCGTACGTGCCGACATTCACGAACAGAGGGTCGGTGAGAATGTTGCCCGTCCCTGGCCACACCTCACTGAGATCGCAATAATCGATGTGAATGTCCGCGGGATCGTACTGAGTAAAAAGCGCATCAGGCGCGAGGATGATGGAATTGGTGATGCGATAATCAATGATAGGTGTGGTGCCGCTCTTATTGGTAACAGCAACTCCATAAGCGTTTCCGATGATCGTGCAATGGTCGATGCGCACGCGCACGTTCTCTGCATTGCCTCCCTTGCCGGACAGACCAATAGTATTATCGGCCAACAAACAGCGCCAAACCCGGCATTCCCCGCCAAAAACCGAGATGCCTTTGCTGTCGTCACCCGGAAATTTCCATCCGCGCACCAGGCAATCCTCCACGGTAAGATCGGACCCAAGTGTGTCGATGCCGTCATCATCTCCTCCGGCAACAACCGATCCGGCCAATCGGATCACCTGACCCGGTTGTTGATTGAGAAGATAGATGCCATCGGCGTCATCCGGCCCGCGCATGTCAGTGATGTAACTGTCGATGAACTGCAGGGCGGTCCCGCCGATCTCAGGCCCCATTCGTGCCCGGGACAGAACACAATTGGTGAAGACGAGATCCGAACCGCTGCTGGCTTGCATGATCTTGCCCGGTGTGCCCGCAGGCGTGGCATGATCGGTGATGTTGCAACTATCAAACGTGATCTGTGAATTGCTGGGACGGATCACCGGAGCCTGCCCGGTATGTCCTTCCCCCGGCGCCCGTCCGGCCAGGGTAATGGTGGTGTAACGATAGACCGAAGGCTGAGCGTTGTTATGACGGATTTGCCCCCAGCGCAAGCCCGGGTTCGCGCACGTGATCGCGATGGGATGAGCCTCAGTTCCCAAAGACAGCATCGTCCCACTCACGAGAATATCATTAGCATTGGTCCCTGAGGCAACGCCGTTGATCAGCACCCACGTGTTCGATTCGATCGTAAGGGTATGGCCTGCGGGAACGGTCAGATCGTTGGTTACCTGGATGACGCCACTCCAGGTGGTGCTGCTTCCGGGCAACGTTCCTCCTGCCTGAATGACGGGCCCAGCCGCAAGACTCACGAGAGTTCGATTGGTTTGCAGCGAACCCACCGCCACCCTCAGATTGAAATCGCCGCCGCCACTGAAAATCACCAGGCCGGTCCCAAGCCCGTGCCACAATCGGATGCGATTGGTCGAAAGGCTAATCCCGGCAGTATCGGTGGTTAAAGTAGCTTCGCCGTCCCAGAGGGACCAATCGCGCCGCCCCGTGGCGTCTCTTACCTCCACGCGCACCAGCACCGGCAGTTGCGGAAGATAACCGTTCTGGACGATGACCTTCAGGCTATGCCCCGGAGCACTTTCCCCGGCCGACAATGGCCGGGGTGCAACGACGATCAGAACCGCCGCGAGCATCAGCAGTCCACTTGATAAAAGCCGTCCAACTGCTCGGGGCCAGGCAATAACGTGCCAGGGCACGGAAGTTGTGGTCACGGAGAAGACTATGCCAGTTTCGATGGGAAAGACAATTCGGTTTTCGCCTGGTGCGTTGTCCTTAGCTAAGCCGTATCCATGCAAGTGAACAGGAGGAAACGGAGCAAACAGAGGCTGAGGAGCCAAGCAAAGCGCTCAGGAACAGGCAGGCGTAAAGGAAATCCTGCAAGCGCCAGACATCCGTGGTGGATCGGGAAATGAGTTCGCCACTGTTGGCTTTGTCGTGATAGGCGAAAGGGAGCCGCTGCACGGCGTCATAAATAGCGGCGCGGATATCGCCCAGGGTCGATTGAATGGTGCGATTGCGGATCGGACCCAGAACATAAGCGACGCCGGTGCGGACCAAAATCAGCGACAACAACAATTGAGCCGGCAGCCAGGGAGAAAAAGAGAGCTTCAGTTCCATGGCTCGCCGCAGGTCGGTGATGGCATTGCCAACAATCTGCGGCAGGAGCATGTCAATCGTGATGATGATCATCAGCAGCCAAAGACAGAGCGCGACCCGCGCAGGATATTTTCGAAGAAAAGAGAGAATGCCCAGCAGGTTGCGAGGCTTCAGGCGCGCTTCAGCCGGTCCCGCACTCATAAGCCTGACGCAAGCAGTTGACCATTCCAGCCGTAGCTTTCGCCAGCGGAAGGAGGGTCACAAGGATTTTGTTGATTTTGTTCGCTCCGTGATCGCCGTCCGCCTTGCCTTCGGCTTCGATTGTGTCCTAAGTTGGCTCGCGAATGCAGAGGTTGTTGGAGAAAATTGAAGCCAGTGCCGCCGCCCGGCTGTCCTTGCCGCCGGGCACCCCGCCCTCCCAGGAACTGGGGCGCTACAAGAATTTTCTCAAAGTGGAGTTTCACCGCTTGAAGCTCCTGCACCGCGCCGGGGCCGGTGGGCGCGAAATCTGTCGGGGACGCGCGGCGGTCATCGACACACTCCTGCGTTATTTGTGGGCGGCTTCCAAAGCCTCTCTCTCCCTGCAGGCGCAAAGGGAGTTTCCGCCGCTGGCGCTGATTGCCCTGGGCGGATTTGGCCGGGAAGAATTGAATCCGTACAGCGACATCGATTTCATGTTTCTGCACGACGGGCAAGTCGTCATGCACAGCAAGGCGCTGCCGCACTTGTCCAAGCTCATGGATGGCATTCTCTATCCGCTGTGGGACCTGGGATTCAAAATTGGCCATTCGGTGCGGACCATTGCCGAGTGCGTGCAGGTGGCCAACAGCGACATGCAATCCAAGACGTCGCTGATCGAAGCCCGCCTGGTCGCAGGCGAGCCAAAATTGTTCACCAGGTTCGAGAAAGCGGTCATCGCCAAGTGTGTGGAGGGGAACGAAGAGGAATACATTGCCGCGCGTTTGCAGGACCAGGCCGCGCGTCACGAAAAGTTCGGCAATTCCCCCACCATGCAGGAACCGAACATCAAGAACGGTTGCGGCGGCCTGCGCGATTTTCAAAATCTGCACTGGATGGCCTTTTTCAAATATCGCACCCGCTCATTGGAGGAGATGCAACAAAAGGACCTCATGAGCGCCAGCGAGCGCAAGCAGCTTGAGGCCGCTTACGATTATCTCCTGAGCGTGCGCACGGAGCTTCACTACCAGGTGAACCGGCCCGTGGATGTGCTGTCCAAGAGTCTTCAGCCTACCGTGGCGAGCCACCTCGGTTACATGGAGCGTTCGCCCAGCAAACGGCTGGAGCATTTCATGCGCGAACTCTATACGCATTCGCGAAACATTTATTTGATCACCCGCACACTGGAGGAACGGCTGGCCCTTTTACCGCCGGCGAAGCGGCTTCCCTCGATACGCAAATTCCTGCCGCGGCCGTTCAACCAGCCCAAGGAACAGCTGGTGGATGGTTTCAAGATCAGCGATGGCCAAATCCATCCGGCCAGTCAGCGCGTGTTTCGGGATCAGCCGCGCCGCTTGATGCGCGTCTTTCTGCACGCGCAGCAACGCGGGCTCAAACTGCATCCGGACCTGGCGCAACTGATCCGCCGCGAACTCTCGCTGATCGATCGAGGATTTATTTACGACGCGCACGTGCGCGAAACATTTCTGGAGATTCTCAATCAGCGCGGCAACGTAGCCCGCATCCTTCGCGCGATGCATGAGGTGGGATTTCTCGGCAAATATCTGCCGGAATTCGGCAAGCTCACCTGCCTGGTGCAGCACGAGTTTTATCATCAATACACCGCTGACGAGCACACCTTGGTCTGCCTGCAGCAGCTGGATCGTGTCTGGGAAGCCTCCCATCCGCCCTTTAACAGGTACGCAGAACTTTTCCAAACGGTGGAACGGCCTTTCATTCTTTACCTGGCCCTGCTCCTGCACGACGCGGGCAAGGCGGCGGACGTGGGCAAACATGCGCTGGTTGGCGGGCAACTGGCCTTGCGGGCGGCCAAGCGCCTGGAGTTGGATGGCGCCACGGCTCATTCGCTGCGCCTGCTCATCGAGCAGCATCTCACCATGCCGCAAATCTCGCAGCGACGCGACCTCGAGGATGCCGGTGTGATTCGCCAGTTTGCCGGGCAGATCCAGACGGCGGAAAACTTGCGGATGCTCACGTTGCACACCTTTGCCGATGCCATGGCCACCAGCGACAAGCTATGGAATGGATTCAAAGATTCGCTGCTGTGGGAGCTTTTTAACAAGGCCATGGCCGTGCTTTCCGGCAGCACCGAGTTCATTCGCGCGGAGGAGACGCAGCGCGAACTGCTGGCGCAAGAGGTCAAGCGCCTGCTGCCGCGCACCTTCAGCGAGGAAGAAGTGGACGCCCATTTCGCCAGCCTTCCGCCGCGTTACTTTCAAATTCATCCGGCCAAAGAAATCGTCACCGACCTCACCCTCGCCCATCGGTTCATGCACCACCAACTGGCGGAGGAAGAAAAGGCGCTGGAGCCGATCGTCACGTGGCACAACGAGGCGGATCGGGTTTACACCAGCGCCAAGGTCTGCACATGGGACCGCGCCGGATTGTTCAGCAAGATCGCGGGCTCATTCAGCGCGGCCGGGATTAACATTTTGAGCGCGCAGGTGTTCACGCGCTCCGATGGCATCGTGCTGGACATGTTCTTCGTCACCGATGGCCGCACCGGCACCCTGGTGAATCGTGAGGAACGGGAGAAATTCGAGGACATTTTGCGCCAGGCACTGACTGAGGCAACGTTCGATTTTCGCAGTCTGATCGCGCGCCAAAAAACGGTCCGTCCGCTCTATCAATCCTTGGAAGGAGAACGGATACCGACTCGAATTCAGTTCGACAATGACACCTCCGAAACGCACACCGTCATCGACATTGAAACCGAAGATCGACTCGGCCTGCTCCACTTCATCTCGCAAGCCTTGAGCGAGCTGCGGTTGGATATTTCCCTGGCAAAGATCTCGACGGAAAAAGGCGCGGCCATTGACAGCTTTTATGTCTGTGAAAGCGACGGACAAAAGGTCTGGCGGCCGGATCGGCAGAACGTCATCGCACCGCGGTTGCGTGAAGCCATCGCCGCGCTGGACGTGTAGCCGGCCGTTGATGCGCGGATGGAGCCGCTCCGCTCACGGAAGGAGCAGATCACGCCTGCGCGGCGTTGGATTTTCCTGGCTCCTCTGTAGGACAATCCACGACAGACCGCCACGCGCAATTAGCGACATAAGAATAGGACGCGCGCGGATAGTCAGTGACCGGCCTTCTCCATAAGGTAAGGGGAATGAAGCGGGACACCCCGAAAAAAGTCTTGATCGCGGACGATTCGCACATCGTGCGGGAACGTTTGGTTTCATTGCTCTCCGACTTGCCGGGTGTGGACATCGTGGGTGAGGCCCAGACCGCATTCGAAGCCATCCAATCCATCCGGCGGCTCAAACCCGCGGTGGTGATACTCGACATTTCCATGCCGGGCGGCAGTGGCATCCAGGTGTTGGAGACGATTCGAAAGGAGAAGCCGGTTCCGCTCATCATCATGCTGACGAATTTCACCCATGAACCCTACCGGCAACGCTGTTTCAAGCTCGGAGCGGACTACTTTTTTGATAAGTCCACTGAGTTCGAAAAAGTGAAGGATGTGCTGGAAAATCGGGTTCCTCCCGTCACGGCGAAACGAGCGGTTCATTAATCGATCTCGGTTGCAACCGTCGCGTCGCGTGGTCATTAGCGGACGCATTCTAACTAAGCTTCTTAGCTGGATCTGGACGGTTGGCCTGAGCCTACTCGTAGATCTCGTAAATGGTGTCGTCTACCGCGAGCTGAATATTCCGCGCGGTGGACACATACGGCAGCGTCTTGGGATGTTTGATGATTAACTCGAAGAACTCCCGCGAATCAAAGCGCACCCGGATTCGCCGGGCGTTGGGCATTTTCTCGACATCGGCGTCCACCCACTGATTGCCGCGCTGAATAAAGTGATGGCCGTGAATCACGCAACCCGGCCGATTGGAAGCATCGTTCATTCTCATGTCTCAACTTTCTCCTGCTGTAGCTTCCGAGTTGTCACACTTCTGTAAAACGCTCGTAAAGGATTAACACGGTCCCGCGGCCAAAGTTTCATTTGCCGCGACAATTATTCGTGAATTTCGTAAAGGGTGTCGCCCAGGACAAACTGCACATTCCGACCCAACGAAAGCCATGCCACCGCCTGGGGATGTTTCTTCAGCAGTTCGAAGTACTCAGCCGAATCGAATTGAAGCCGGACCTTTTTGGCGTTGGGCTGGCTTTGAACTTGGGAATCGGTCCACTGGCCGTTGTTATGGAAAAAAGTGCGGCCGCCAACAAACCGGCTTTGCTGCGCGTATTCGTTGGACCGTTGCCTGGCGCCCTCCGCAAGTGTCACCGCAGGAATGTTGATGCCTGCGGCGGGAGCCGGAGCCACTGCCGAACCTCTGCCGCCGGCGGAAAAAGGGCCGGCCGGCGCACTGAAGGCATAACTTCGCGCGATCTCTTCGTTGCCTTGCGTAATGGCATCCATCGGCGCTTCGGCGGATTTCAACCGATAAAGGGAACGCGCTCCGCCGACAGCCTGCTCACCGGCCTTCTCTCGGATGACGCTGTCGTATTTGGCCAGGAGCTCGCGACGGGCCTCCGTCCGATTCTCAAAATGCAACGTCTGCGCGTTATGGGCGACGCCACGCTGCTGCTCGTCCTCCAGAATCAAGTAGGCCGTGTACGGAGTAACGATGCCATACCTGCGGGCCAGCTCGGTCACCTCGTCCTTCAATTCCTTGCTCTCGCCGCGCAAGCGGATTTCATCGAGCAAATATCCGACCCGCCGGGCAGCCCAGAGACGCGGAATGAATTCGTGATCGGACGCCTCGTCAGCAAACTGGATGTCGTCAGCAAACTTCCTGGTTTCGCCGCTGACATCGCCTTCAATCTGGACGGCGCCTTCGCCCTTGCCCGCGTAACGTCCCACTACGACCAGTTGTTCGCCTTTGAACAGATCGGGCAGAGGCGATGGATACATCTTCGTTACCCGCACCGACTCTGGAAAATGAATCCTGGGATTGGCCAGAACGGGTTCTTTGATTTTGGTGAAGAAGTTGGAGACTTTGATCTCGATGTCTTCTTCGGGCAGCACGTATTGGCTGAAGGCCTTGGTTTCCTCGGTGATCTTGTCGAGCAAGTGCGTATTGACGTCGGTGCCGATGCCAAAACAGAAGATGCGGGTGTTGGCCTTGTTGGACTTCATGACGTGCTCCACGATTTGACTTTCGTCCGTCGTGCCGACAGTAGGGCGGCCATCGGTGAGGAAAATGACGACGAAGGGACGATCGCCGTTCTGCGGGCGCATGGCGACGGCTTTGCGCAGGGCATCATCGATGGCTGTGCCTCCGATGGGCTGCAACTTCTCGATAAAGCCACGGGCGCGTGACCGATTCTCTTTCGAGGCTTCGGTAAGTTTGTCGAAGAGCGGCTCGACTTCGGTTGCGAATCGCATGACTTCAAATCGATCGCCGTCGTTCAGGTTCTCCACGCAAAAGAGCAACGCTTTTTTGGCCTGCTCCAGTTTAGCCCCTGCCATGGAGCCGGACGTATCCAGCACAAAGGCCACATCTTTGGCGATGACCCTGGTATTCCTGCTTTCAGCGCCCGGTGTAGCCAGAAGGATGAAGTATCCCTCTTCACCTGCCGTTTTGTGCGTGAGAAGGCTGATGCCGATGTCCGCTTCATCCATGGTGTAGAACAGTTGGAAGTCCGTGTCTGGCTTCACGTCGCTGCCCTCGTAGCCGACGGTCGCTTTGTTTGCTCCGTGGCGTTTCACCTCAACCTTGTGGCTGGGGGAGTAAATCGATTTCAACGGGCGTTTGGTTTCCAGTTCCACTTTCACGCTGACGTTCTTCAATGGCTTGGCCGAAAACTTTTCGGTGTTGAGCGGGAGAACGTAGCCAATGAGACCGCCGTCCGCCTTCAGCACCTGGGAATAGGACAAGGTGATGCGTTTCTTGCTGTTGGCCTCGATGGGAAAGATGCGCACCTTGAACAAATCGCGTCCGGCATATTCCAGCAGGGCCGGGTCCTTGAGCTTGCGCACGATGTCTTCGTAAATGCCGCGCGCCTTGTCGGCCGCCAGCAACTCGGCCTGGACCTGTTTGCCGTTGATTTCCATGGTGAATTTGTTGACCTGCGCGCCCTTCGGCACCGGGAAAAGGAAAGTTCCTTCAAGCTGCCGGGGATTGGGATTGTAAAACTCCTGATCGACCGACGTGACCGCGATCTGGTCCTTAATCTTCGTCTCCGCCTTGTTGTAAGTCACTTCCAAGGGTGCCCATACCGGTGCTGGTGGAATAACCCGGGGCGGAGGGACAGGAATGTAATAAGGAGGTGGAGGATGGTGCCAGAAGTCCGAGTCATGAATGATAATCAAGCCGGAGGCCCAGCTCGAAACCGTCGCTCCCAACAAGAGAACCAGCCAGAATGCGCGTTTCATGTTTGGTTAGACGGAGCCCGCCGGCGGATGCTCCTGAGAGTCGCACAAGAATTCCGACAGGTTTTCTGGCACCCGGTTGGAGTCCACGCGAACGCCAACTGAATGCGCTGAAAAACGGGCGCAGCCGTGGAGCGCGGACGTCTCGTCCGCACGAACCTACAAATGACCAGCCTGATACCCTCTTCCGCAATGATTGCCTCACGCGAGACCCTTTCACCAACGGTGCGTTGGCTTAAGCGAAGGCATTTGGCGCAGGCAGCCCGTCATTAATCGGGCGGACGAGACGTCCGCGCTCCTACTGCATAGTTCCGGCTAAGCGGGCTCGGGTTCCTGCCTGCGCGCAGGGCGATTCACCGCGACGGCGACGAAGATCCACAGCATCAGAAAGCCGCCGACGCCATAAACCAGCGTCTTGAACCACCCCACCTCCTTGACGTTGCGCGCCACAAATTGGATGACCATCGGCTTGCTCACTTCGGTTTGCAACACCTGCGAAAAGGTATGGCGCAACCCCCGCGTGGGCAGATTTGCGCGCAACGGCTGTGCTTTGGCCACACTAACCTCCTGGGCCCGCTGCAACGCGCCCCATTGTTGTTCGGCCACGTCAGCATCGTATTGCAGCATCTCGGCCGCTTGTTGGCCTTGTGGCCCCGGTTGAATGACGCCGGTTAGTCCGGTGCGCTGTTGAGGAGCGGCGCCCCCAAATCGGGCCGTGTTCTCCGCCGTGTAGGCGCGCTGCGCCTGAATGAGGTTGCTGCTCTGTGCCTTGCCCAGGTTCTTTTTCAGCTCTTGCAACTCCTTTTTCGTTTCGCCATCGGCATAGGCATTCAGCCGGTTGTAATCCTCATTCACCGCTTTGACATTTCCGGAAGCCAGCTCGCTGCGCGCCTTGCTCAGGTAGCCCTTCACCTCCGAGAGTCGCGCCGCCCTCTTGCCTTTCTCCTGCTCGAAGTATTCCTGCGAAGAATAGACGCGAACGGTCGGCGCCGCATCACGCTCGTGAGTCATGCTGCCCCCGAACTTGCCGTAGTCATAATCCTGCGGGAGATACAAATCCCAGCGGGCATTTTTCAAAGGCACGTCGAGCTGGGGAGAAAGCAAACGTACATCGCCCTTCTGCCTGGGAAACCTTTCCGCGCCCACATAAGTCAACTCCACGGTGATGGGCGCATCATCCGCCAGGGATCGTTCGATCGGCAGCATCAGCTTGCCGGCGTTCTGGCTGGGACGCACCGGTTGCCCGCCCACGAAGGCCGACCAAACCTTGGTGCGCGGCGGCAATACGATTTCCAGGTGCTGCTTCCCGTTATTGCGAAGCGCAAGGATCATCTCCGTCATCATCTGGCCGTCGTCAGCGACGACCGTCGTGAGACGGGCACTGTCCACGAGCGCTTGCAGGACATCGGCATCGGTGAAGCGCCTGGCTTCGAGCACCAGCCTGTAGCCTGGGCGCAAATAGCGATAGACCAGCACGGGCATCTCGGCGCCAGAAGGCGCAGCCACGGCGGAGATCCCGGTCCATTCAGGCAATTCACTGACATCCATGCGGATCAATTGCTCGGTGACGGACTTTTCCGTCACTTGCAACGGGGGTTTGGCCATCATGACCACCGACCCCACCTCCCGTTCCACACCGAGCGCCTCGATGCCGGTCACATCGATGGCGGCATTGGTCCTGGCATCGCGCGGTTGTTCCCACGTGACCGTCAGCATGTAGGTGCCGCGCACTTTGTTCTGAAGTTCAACGCGCCACTCATCGTTGTTCTGATCGCGCCGGCGTATATCCGGGCCAAAGAACTCGACGTTCTTGTAAGCGGCCGGGACTTTCAGACGAAATTCCTTCACCGGCGCGTTCTGGATGTCGTAACGCACCAGCGCGCGGCCACTCACGATCGTCTCGCTTACGGAGACGATGTTCGCCAGCTCAGCGCGCACCCACGATTCGACGGTCTCGGTCGCTATCGTGAGCTTCCAGCTGGCCGCCGCCTGCAGCTCTGTCGCAATGAATTTGTAGGCCAGGACACTGCTCGTGCCACTGGCAGCTCGAATGTTTTCACCGAGCATCGAAGCCGGGATTTCGGTCAATCCCTCAAACACCGTCGTCTTCACCGCCACTCCGGGCTCAGACGATGCCGATACGAAGCCGGTCAACTTCCGTGTCTCCAGCGGGTGCACACCCGCCAACTCCAGCGTCCGGGGCAATTCTTTGTGCGCCCTTGTCAATCCGGCTCGCAACGCGAACGCGCCCATGGTCCGCTCCTTCAAGGCGACTTCCAACACGCGCGGCTGGCTCTTCTCCACCCATTGCAAAATGTTGCTCCCGCCTGTGACAGATTCGACCTTGTAGCCTGCCGGAACGGCCAGCCGCAACGTGAACACTCCCGCCTTCTTGATCGTGTAATCGATCTGCGCGGAAAGGCTCACTTGCTCGAAGCCGATCCGAAAAGCGTTCCGAACCACCGCCTCGACCTGCGCCTGAATCGCTTCCGCCCGGGCGACAAGTTGAAAGCCTGGTTTTAAGAATCGGTAGGCGCTCAGCACGCCCTCAGTCTTGGTCGCCTTGGAAAACTCCGCCGCGTCCACGCGTTGCAACTCCTGAACCGACTCGATGGACAAACTCAACTCCTCGGTCCCGCGCACGCCGACCAGGCCCGTCTCGCGAATCACATCCTGCGCGCTTGGAACCTCCAGCTTCACTTGCGCCGGGAGCTTGTCCAAAAGCTTCTCGGTCTCGACACTCAATCGATAGCCCGGCGAAACACCTTTCAGCAGATCGACGGTCAGGATCTGGCTCCTGCCTTCGTCGTTCAATTCCCACGTCCGGATCAGCTCTCCCTCGACCCGCAACAAGCGTTCCCCCACGGGCAGCCGCACTTTCATCTGCCGCAATTCGCCCTGGGTGATTTGATAATCGAGCGTTGCCCGCGTGTTCACCACGCCGCCGCCGACGGTGACGAGCGATGTGTTTTGCACAAAGATCGAAGCGGCCATCTCCCCGATCCGTTTCACGCGCGGCGTCCAGAACATCTCCACGCGGTCGCCGGCTCCGAGGACGGCTTCGACCTGCGTCTCCTTCTGGGCGGGCGCGCGTTTGAAGGCGATGGCGGTGGGGAATTCCACATCCGCTTCTGCCTCATCGATGGTCACGTTGAGTTGGCTGGAAAGTGCCGGCGGAACCGCGAAGGCAAGCCGCCGCTTGCTGACATCGCCACCGAGCTTGACCGCAAACTTCAGTTTCAACGTGGCGCTTCCCTGCTCGGACAGACGAATGCTGACCGCGTTTCCTTGCCGCAGCAGGTTCACCTCCTTGGCGTCTGTCGAGAATTCCTGAAGCGCCACGTCCTCGCCGAAGAGCGGAATCGTTTGGTTGGTGGCAAAGGTGGAAAGCTGAATCGTGGCGGTGAACTGGCCCACCCTCTCGCGCACCGTGCCGAGGTAATTGGCCGAGACAATGGAAAAGGAATTTGCGATTGGCGATTTGCGATTGGCGATTTGGCCTTCGGACTCCTGAGCCGTCGATTGATTTGCCTGGCTCAGGAAGAGCAGCAGCACCAAGCCAGCGACGGCGGGCGGAACACCACTGGGACCAGGAGACCCGGGACCGAGACTCGGAGCTTCCGCCGTGTTTCGGGACGGGCGCGACGTCTGAGTTGCTTTGCGCGGCCAGAATTTGCGGGTCAGCCAAACGGTCAGCGCCAGCAGCACGATCGGCAGCGCGGCGATGAGCGCCAGGTGCAGCGTGCGCATGGCAATCATCAGGTGCGTCACTGAGCCGAGGGCGAGCGCCAGCCCGATGGTCAACCACAAACTGCTCCGCCGCACGCTTAACCATTGCCGCCAGACGATGAGCAACCCCGCGAGAAAAGCAGTGAGTTGAAACACCGAGCGCCAGAACTGAAACCATTTCATTTTCATGGCCGACATGCGCACCGTCAGCGGCTCATCATTCACGTTGAGCACCTTGGTGAACGTGAACGGCTGTCCGGTGCGCGGAATATCGATGCGGATGGAACGAATGCCGGCAGCAGTCGGAACCGCGGCACTGGCGCCCGAAGGATTGTACATATATTCGGAAAGCGTCCTGGCCGCATCACCAGCAGCGGCTTGGTTTACGATCCCTCTCAACCGGTCTTTGAAATCACGGCCGGCGCCCCCGCCACCGACTGGCAGGCCCGTCGAAGGATCGATTGCGGCCAGGAAGCTGCCGTTGACCACAGTGTTGGTCGTCAGGGCATTCAAAGTCACTGTTCCCGAGACACTGGTTTCGCGTGAAATCTGATCTGCAACGACCGGTTGGTTCGGGGCGGCAGTAGTTACGGCTGGTGACTGTGCGGGGAGTCCTTCCGCCAGGTCTATCCGCCGGGCTGGTGGGGCCGTTCGCGCCTGTTGCTGTCGAACCGCATAGTCCTGTGCTGCGGCCGTCGCCATCTGAGCGGCAGCAGCGCCATCACGCTGGATGGCCTCGGCGAATTGTTCACTGGTCATTTGCTGAACGCTTCCGTCGGCAAAGGCGACCGCGCGGCCATTCAGATCCACAGGCGTGTAAGCGATGATCGCTTGCGGGTTGGCTTCCGTCTTTCCAGCTCCCACATAGACGAATCGCTGGCCGCTGGAAGGGTCCACCAGCACCTTGTCGTTGCCTCCGAGTTGATTTTGCATCTCTTCAAAACTGACCGGAAACCGGCCGCCGTTGTCGTTGGCAAATATACGAGTGGCCAGGGCAATTTGTTTGAGACTGCTCACGGCATTAATACGATAGGCGCGCGCTTTGGCTTTGCTCAAGGCAGGCAGGAGCATTCCAGCCAGAATCGCCAGGATAGCAAAGACCGCGAGCACGGTGATCGCTCCGTTCCAGCCGCGACGAATCGATTGCCCAATCAGCGCGACGATCAGGACCGCGATGACTCCAAAGAACAGCAGGGCCCCGCCAGAATCTTTCCAGATGTCGCGGTAGCAGTTTACAAAGCGCTGCCACGCGTCGCGCAGACTGTAAGTCGTGCCGCGCAAGACGGACATCGTGCCGCCAAAGCCGGACAACCGCTGGGACGGCGGCACATAAATCTCCCATTCGGCATACGTGTTGGGCACGTCGGTCTTGGGCGCGGCCAGTTGGATGGACCTGGGAATCATTCGGCCTTTGAGCGCGTCGAACTTCTGGGCATAGACGATGTCCACGGCGAAGGCCTCGTCGCGATTGGCCCCGCGCGGCAACGAAACCAGCAGCCAATTGCCATCGGTCTCGGCCTTCACCGGCTGGCCGTTGACGTAACAACCCCAGAACTTCGCCGTTCCCGGCAGCAGGAAGCGCTGAAATTGTTTGTCGTTGTTCTTTACCATGAAAGAGGCCTGAGTGAGCATCTCGCCCGCTTCGGTCAGCACGCTGGTGATTTGCGTTCGGTCGGCCACAGCATCGAGCACAGGCAATTCTTCGTGGCGCGTCACGTCCACGGCGAGTTTGTAGCGGTCACCGGTGTAACGATAAGCCAGCAGGACCGGGCGCGTGATGAGAGCACGATCCGTTGGCGCGAGTTCCGTCTGGTCGATCAGACGCAGCGGGTCGGTGGCGGTTTTGGGTTCGAGCTTCAAACTGGCCGCGGTGGTGACGGCCAAAGAACCGGTCTCGCGCTCCGCATTCAGCACGTGCGCGCCGCTCGCGTCGAGCGTGGCCTTCTTGGGGTCAAACTGATAATCGTACGTGACGACCAGTGTGTAACCACCCCATGCCTTGTCCTGCAGCGTGATGGTCCAGACAACGTGATTTGTATCCTGCCCGGCGGCGGCAGGCGCTGCCGGTGGGGGTTGCACTTCTTTACGCCGGATGTTCGGTCCGGTGAACTCGACGTTCTTCCAATGGGCCGGCAGCTTCACGTTGAACTCCTGCACGCCTTGATTGATCAACCCGTAGCGAATCGTTGCGCTGCCGCCTACCAGGCCATCGCCGATGGTCACGAGGTTAAAAATGTCGGCCACGATGCGCGCGGCCAATCGTTCTGCAGCCAGGGTGAGCTTCCAATCCTCCTGCTCCGACGTGTAGGCGAGCAACTCATCAGAACGCTGCGATAAGGACGTCACCGAGATTTCACGCAGACCGGCAAGTTCACCCGATGTTTTCAAGCGGATGCCCAATGTGGAAGCCGCGCCGATTTGAGCTGTTTCCGTCGTGGCCGCTGTGACCCGCAATGGAGTCACGGTGAATTGGTCCGGGAAAACCTTGAGCGCTTGTTCGAGGTGCACGTCGAGTTTGCGCTCTCCCAGGACACGGCTGGAAAAACTCACGAGCAGTTTGCCATCTGCCACCCGCCAATCGTCAACACCCTGGCCGCGCACGTCGGCCACGACGAAGCCAGTCTGCGGCGTCAGTTCCATGGTATAGATCCCCGCCTTCTCCACGGTGAGCGTCAGTCCGTGTGAGACGAGCAAACGCGTTTCCTCGAGCCGCGCCGTGATTCGGTCGGCCACTTTGATCACAGGCTCGATGCGTTTAAGTTTTGTCGTCAGGGCGAACGGTCGCCCATAGAAGCGATAGGCGGCGAGGATGCCGGCGGTGGCATTGACCTGACGCAACCCGGTTGCCGCATCGACTTCCACCAGCACGTCATCGGCAGAGATCGCAAATGAACCTGACTCGCGCTCGACCTCCAATGGCTGCGGCGGCAGGACCTCGACGGTAATCGGAGTCGTTTCAATGGCTTGCTCAGAGAAAAGGGTCAGAGCATACGACTTCTCGATCGGCTTGATAAACTCAATGGTCAACGACTGGCGGCCGCCATCCGGTTTCACCTGCCAGTCCCGAATCTGTTCACCTTGAATCCGGGTAAGCGTGTGCGAGGAGGGCAGCGCGATGGCGAGCTTCGAGACGCCCGCCTGCAGGATTTCGTAGCGCAGTTGGGTGGTGTACTTGATGACCGTGGGCGTGATTTGAGCCGAAGCCACGGTGTCCACGGTGACGAGCGATTGGCGCGAAACTTCCGTCGTCTTGCTTTGCCAGCGCATCGTCAGCGTGCGGTCCGCGCCGAGGAAGCCGTGCACTTTGGACGTGGCCTTCTGTTCGGGATCCAACTGGGTTCCGCTCAGAAGTTGCATTTCCACGCCGGGCGCCGCGGCCTGCGCGCTGACCGAGGCAATGGCTGCGTTCGGTCCGGAAAAAGAGATCTGGTTCCAGGGTTCGGCCTTGGTGATTTTGGCGACCAGTTCGAGTTTCAAGTTGTAGCTGCCCGGCGCAGTGGCAAAGAGTCGGTACTGCTTGGCGGAACTGACGATGCGCAAACCCGCCGGCAGCTCCGGCGCAAGCACGGCCACATCCCCGTCAAAGAGCGTGGCGGAAATCTGATTGGTGGTCAGCGACTCCACCTGCAAATCCACCGTGAAGCGCGCTTCATTGTCGGCAACCTTTCCAGTGTAGCGAATCTCCCGAAAGATCAGGTTGGTGAGTGTCGCCGGCGCTTTCTCGGCCATGAGCGGCAGAAGTTTGGGCGGACTGGTGCCGCGCGAGATGATCTGCATTCCGTTCAGGACCGGGATGCCATTGGGGCCTGCTGCCACTTCGATGATGACGGGCCTGTCCGACGTCACCGGCACATCCCGGAAAACGACGTATTGATACCGCTCCTGCCAGGGCGAAGAAGCTTTCCATCCTGACGAGCCAAGCGTCGTGAACGGACCGAACGTGTTGGTGCCGCTCTTGAGAGTAAAGATGCTGTTCTGCTCGCCGGTAACATCCGTGTCGGCGTGACCATAAAGATAAAAGTGGTAATGTCCCGGCTCCAGCTTGCTCACCACGACGGTGATGTTGCTGCCGTTCTGCGAAAAGATGTAAGTGTCGTACATCGGGTCGCCAGTGGCATTGCCCCAAACGCCGGGGGCGTTCGTCACCGCCACGGCCGCTTTGGTGTCGCTGCCGTCGGAAAGCTTCAGGTCGTTAAGGATTCCATTGGCCACGAGGGCCGCGCCGGGAACGAACCTCGGGTCGTAATGGCGATAAAGGTTCCAGAAATCGTTGCTCGATTGGCCGGTGGCGGCAAAACCTGTCTTCGGACTGCGGTTGCCGACCCCGAAGTCCACGTTCAGCAGAAGCTGCGCGCTGAGTGGTGATACGAATACAGAAAAGGCCAGGCACAGGCATGCCAGGCGGCCAAGGTAGATGGGCTGTCCGCTTCTCTTGGTTGTTTTCATAGCGGTTGTTCTCTTCAGCGTTTAACTAACACCAGTTCCGGTTCATGGATTCCTGAAATCAGATAGCATCACTTGCGCCTGCTGGTGAGGCGATTCGTGTAAACAGTCTGTAAAGGAAACAGTGAAGAGGTGTCTGGCTTTGCTGCGTGAAGTTGACGCAACGCGCGTGAGTTTGGGCCACCGTACGGACTCACTTGCAGGGGCGCGCTCATCTTTCCCCGGGGAGGTTGCCGTCGGTGAGCCGTATCGTAGAGCCGCGAACGACGGTCTTAACCACTTGTGAGGCTTCCGGCTTGTCAAAGCGGGCCACGATCTTCTGGTAGAAGCCCTTTGCTTCGTCATGTCGGCCGGTTTCCCACAAAAGGTCCGCAGCGGACTTCCAGGCCATCAGGACCTCGAAATCGTGTTGGGGGTATTTCTTCTCAACGGTCGCATAGTGTTTGATGGCCTCGTTCACATTCGCCTGGGCCGCGCGAATATTTCCCAAACTGCGCAGGGCCTGGGCGGCCCAGTAGTCCTGTTCCGGGTATTTCCCCAGCAACTCCCCGTAAGCGGCGGCGGCCTGTTCCAGCAGTTTCCCCCTCTCGGCGCCTTTGGCCTCGGCCGCAGGAATGTGAAAGCTCTTTGTGGTTTGTTCGAACAGGGCTTTGGCCGCGTCGTAGCGTTGTTGAGAGGGTTTTTGCTTGCTCGAATCGCACCCAAAGAAAAACAGTGATCCGAGACACAGGCTTAGAAAGGCGCTCGGCCTTGAAAATCCTCGCGCTAGATTCTTAACGCAGAGGGCGCTGAGGTTTGCGCAGAGGAACGCATAGTGGTGGAGCCGCAACCAAAGGCGGTCGCGGCCCGGAAAATCCTGGCGGCTCAAGAGGATTTGGGGCGACAGCAGTGCGGAAGGCAGTTTCTGACTCTGCGACCTCTGCGAGAGCCTCTGTGCCCTCTGCGTTAAAGATCGGATCGCCGAAAGTTTCAGGTCCCGTTTGCCAGGTCTATTTGGTCGCATTGGTTCCATGTCGTGTGGTTAGTTCGTAAGTGAATTTCTGTTTCTCGCGGGGCTTCAACGGCAGGACAAACTTCACTTTGGTCGCGTCCACGTTTTCGTATTTGGCGGCGGTAACCATAGACCAGTCGCCGTTGAAATTGCGGCGGATGTCGAGCGTCACGTCGATGTCCTTGGAATTCTGCACCTCGACTTCCCAGGTTTCCAGGGTCGTCCAACCCTTCACATTGCCGCGATTGTCGAATTGGACATCGGTCTTTACCCAGTTCATGAGCGTGGGTTTTACAAGCACTTCGAGGTCGTTGCCGAGTTCCAGGTCCACCTGCTCGTTGACCGGGATGTACTTCACCGCCGTCCGCCCGACGAAGGCGTAGAGTTTGTCGTCCGTGAAGAATCGAAAGGCCTTCACATCTCCATCGGGCAATGGCTCGACGCCCAGCCTGCTCTCCTTGTCATTCTTGAAGCGATAGTAGCGGATCACCTTGTCGCCGTAACGCTCCCGCTCGTACTTATAGTAACCGCCAATGGGCACCTCCGCGGCGGTGAAGGACGGCATGCGCCTGGACCATCCCGTCGGAATCGTATCGCGGCCCTCCACCGTGTACATGAAGTATTCGGACAATCCCTCCTTGATGATTTCGCGCCGCTCCAGGCGCTCTCGCTTCTCACCGTCGGCAAGCTCCTTTCCCAAAGCGACGCCAGCCTGGCGCTTCACACCGCGATTAAAGCGCTGCATCTCGTCGGCATCGTCGCTCTTCGACTTGCGTTCGTTGGCCAGCCGAACGATTTCCTCGACCAGGCGAACCACGCCTACCACCAGGCGCACTTGCGCATTCTCATAATCTTCGCCGCTCCGGTTGCTCACGCGGACGTGCCCGGCGAGGTTCATCCGGTTCTCCGCGTTGCTGGCTTCAGCCACATAGTCGGCGGCCCAACTGATGCCGCTGGTGAAGTAACGAATCTCCACCTGCACTTCGCCGGCAAACTCGCTGTGGATGCGCCACTCCAGTGTGTTGGCCACACGCGGCGGGAAGCTGGCATCCAGCACATCCACGTCATCCGCATGCGTGAGCGCGCGGAACTCAACGGATGTCGGATCGATAAGTGTGTTGGCCCAGGAAAATTCCAGCCGATTCAATCCCTTGCGGAAGGTGAGCGTTCGCGTTTCACGCACGAGCGTCAGATCGACAGAGTTGTAAATGGTCAATTGAACGGAGTCGCGGTCGGGAAGCGCGACCACATGGATGCGGGCGTCGGCTGGCGCGATCGTGAAAAGGAGCCACAGACAAAGCAGGGCCGGCATCGAGCCAACCTCGCCGCAGCCAATTCGTGACCAAAGCGTGGAAAGACAGGCGGGCCGCTTTGCGCCCGTTCCGCGCTGGCGAGAGGCCGGCCCCGCCCTACCTGGTAGCGTTGGTTCCATGTCGGATCGTCAGTTGGTAGGAGAACTTCTGTTTCTCGCGGGCTTTCAACGGCGCCACAAACTTCACCTTGTTTGCGTCCACGTTCTCGTGTTGGGCCTGAGTGGAGATGGACCAATCGCCACTGAAGTTGCGGCGGATGTCGAGGACCACGTCGATGTCCTTTGAGTTTTGCAGTTCAAATTCCCAGGCTTCCCTGGTGGTCCAGCCCTTGACGTTGCCGTTGTTGTCGAACTGAATGTCGGTCTTGATCCAATTCGTCAACACGGGTTTGACCATTACTTCCAGGTCATTGCCCAGTTCCAGTTCCACCTGCTCGTTGAGCGGAATGTATTTCACCGAGGTGCGACCGACAAAGGCATAGAGTCGATCGTCGGTCTCGAAGCGAAACGCTTTTACGGCGCCATCGGGCAGAGGCTCAGTGCCGAGCTTGCTCTCCTTGTCATTCTTGAAGCGATAGTGGCGGATCACCTTGTCGCCGTAACGCTCCCGCTCGTGCTTGTAGTAGCTGACAATAGGGACCTCCTGGGCTTTGAACGACGGCATCCGCTTGGACCAGCCATTGGGAATCGTGTCGCGCCCTTCCACTGTGTAGAGGAAATACTCGGAGAGACCTTCCTTGATAACCTGACGCGGCGCGTCCTTGGCGCGCTCTTGCAGTCGATCCACCTCCTGGTAAAGAGCCAACTTGGCGGACGCCTCCGGCATGGCTGCAGGCGCAGGCAACTGGGTCAGAGGCCCAGGTCTTCCCGCGCGCGCCAGAGCGGCAATTTCTTCGACCAGCCGAACCATCCCCACCACCAGCCGCACCTGGGCATTCTCGTAGTCCTCGCCACTGTGGTTGTTAACCCGGACATGGCCGGCGAGATGCATCAGGTTTTCAATCTTGTTGGCTTCAGCAACGTAATCGGCCGACCAGTTGATGCCGCTGGTGAAATAACGAATTTCCACCTGCACCTCGCCCGCAAACTCGCTGTTGATTCGCCATTCAAGTGTGTTGGCCACCCGTGGCGGAAAACTCACGTCCAGCACCTCGACTTCATCACCATGTGTCAGCGCCCGGAACTCCACCGAAGTGGGATCGATCAGCGTGTTGGCCCAGGAGAATTCCAGCCGGTTCAGTCCTTTGCGAAACGTCAGGAAGCGGCTCTCTTTGACCAGCGTCAGGTCCACCGAGTTGTAGATGGTCAATTGGACCGAATCGCGCCCGGGGAGTGTGACGACGTTGATGCGGGCGTGGGCGGGCGACGCGACCCAGAAAAGCAGAACAGCGAGCATGCAAATGAGCAGGTGAGCAGGTGAGCAATTGGGCAGGTGGATGCGAGAGACTCGTCGCTGTTTTCTCATCTGCTCGCTTTCCCACCCGCCCACCTGCGAACCTTCAGTCAAATCGTTTTTCATAATTGGCTCTCCGTGATCTCAGTAGCTGGCCGGCTCATTCCCCTGCACGTTGATGCGATTGATATTGAACGTGACGGTGGTTTTCCTGTTGCCGCTGGATTCGGCCGGCAGGGTCAGATTGTATTCAAAAGTGAACGCATCCTTCTTTTTGAACTGGGCGGCATGGCTATGCTCGACCATCTTCCAGTAGCCGGGAATGTGCTCGACAATCACCAGGTCCACCGGCGTCTTCTTAAAATTCTCGACCTCGATTTTGTAAATCTCGTCGGTGTCATGCAGCACGATGGTGTTTCCGGAGTTGCGGCGGATGTTGGTCTTGTCGTCCTTCGTTTTGCGCTGAGTCACTTTCACGTCGCGACTTTGGCCAATGTAGAGCTTCAACTCGCGGTCCGCGGGCGTGAGCGTCGCCCAATCTTCGCCGGTGAACGCCACGCCTTCGCCCGCCTTTTCTCCTTCTTTCTCCGCCTGTTCTTTGGTCTTGATGAAAATGCGCACCTTGCCAGGCAGAAGCGTATGCGCGCCAAGCTTGGAAGCCTTGTCGTTTTTGATGACGTAGGACAAGGGGATGCCCACAGTCTTCTTTTCGTATTCAGGATCCCAAGGCAAGGTGGCGGCGTCCCAGGTCAGAATCTTTTTGATGGGCAAACCGTCGATGCGTTCGGAGAGCATCTCCAGCACTTCCTCGTGGGCGATGGTTTTTTTGAAATTCGCGCCGTAACCAATGCGGATCTCGGCCTCGGTCAGGTCTTCGCCGGAGTCGTTGCGCAAACGCAGATAGTTGCGGAGCGTCATGGTCTTCTCATCAGGCTCAGCGACCGCCTTGTAGGCAATGTCCCGTCCCAGACCCGAAAGCAGATACGAGATGCGCACGCGTTCTTCCTGGGCGGACGAACTGCTCATTTCCCAAATGAGCGCGTTCTCGTTGGGCGGATAACTGGTGTTCAGAACAACGACGTTATCGGGATGAGTGAGCGGACGGACCTGAATGGAAGTCGCATCAATGTTCACACCGCGCCACGAGAAATCCACCTTGTTGACGCCCTTTTGGAGCGTGATGAGCCGCTCCTCCTCCACGAGGGTGGCATCGGGATTGTTGAGGGAGACCACGACGCGCGCGCGTTCGGGCAGGGCTACGAGTTTGACGCGCGCGTGCGCAGAGTGCGACAGGAACAGGACGCCAGTCAGGACAGCCAGAGTAATTCGATGTTTCATAAGATTCGTCGCGACATAAATGCAATCGCGCGAGATCGAAAACTCTCGACGCCCCAAACAGTTAAGGACATGCAGTGTCGCATACGGGGTTGGACGGGGTTTTGGAAAAAATGCTCCGCCTCCCTGCGGACACAAAGGAAACAGCGGTTCAGGAATGGAGGAGCGCCCTTGGCGCGGTTCAGCGCTCAGGAGTTCCGCTCAAACTTCCGTTGACGGACCCGGTGAGTTTACTCCCTTGCCTTTTTCAGCTTCCGCTTCACCACTGGCGCTTACTTCCACTTCTGCGCGCCGGGCCAGTTCCTCCTCGGCTGAAACGGCCGCCTCGCTTTCAGATTGCGGCGGCGGAGCGTGCTCTTCGGAGCCAGTTGGCGCTTCAGAACCAAAGTTTGCTTCGGGATGAACGGATTCAATGGCGGGCGCCTCCACAGTCGCAGGCGACTTGGTACCAGCAGAACCGGGTTCCGCGGCAGATTCGCTTTTTGCCACTTCGACCGGGGGGACAGGTTTCGCGACAGGCTTCTTCGCAGTCTCGAGCGTGCCATTGGCAAATTCAATGACGTGCCCCTGGTGGATCAACCAATGGAGATCGGCAATGACCGCGGTCTGCTCCGGAGTCGGCTCAACCGGCTCGAGCAGCGCAGGCGCGCCTTCAGCTTTCGGTGGCTGGGCAGGACCCGGCGCAAGCCCTTCCATCAATTTTCGGCGCGTGCATTTGGGGACGGCATTGATGAAATGGACGATTCTCCGAATGCCTTCGGAGATCGGCTCCGCCTCCATGTCGAGATAATGCGGCCGCGCCACGGCCACATGTGTGACCGTCTTGTTCACCTTGAAAAACTGCAGGCCGCGCGCGGCAAATTGCTGGCTCAAGACCGTCGCAATCTGCAGCGGAAAGCGCCGTTGTTGTTCCCATGAAAACCGCACCAGGCGCATTAAAGCAGGCGAACGCATGTTGCGCGCGGCTCCGCCGCCAAGATGAAATGTCTCGACCACTTTGATGATGTTGGGCAGGTGCGTTTCACGAAAATGCCGCTCCACTTCATCCCGGCTGGCCAGCTTCAGAGGCTCCGGCAGATTCAGGCACATGTACTCCGTCTTCCAGCTTTGGTCGTCCAGCCATTTTTTAACCACCGCTTCGTCGCGAACGATTCTGACGCGCGCCTTGTAAGCCTCGAACGGCATGCGTGAAAACCTCTCCGCGTGAAGTTTGCGAAGCCGGTTTTGGTAATCATGGTAATTGGGCGGACCGAGGATGACATCGCTCAGCCCGCATTGGGCAACGAAGGTGTAGGTGCCCTTGGGCGGCTCAATGGCGGTGCGTTCCGGCTGGTAGAAAGTCGTGAAATGCTTGTCCAGCGCGTAGCGCACCGCTTCTTCTTCGGAAAGCCAGAGAGAGTCGTCCAGGGCACAAACAAACAACGGCTGGCTGACCGAGCCGTCGGGCTTTCTCTTGACGCTGAACGTGACCGAGTGCCGTTCCGGTCGTTGCAAAACCATCTGGGCGATTTCAAAAAGCGGATAAGCCCGGCCCGTCATCTTGATTTGTTTGGCCAGTGAATCGACCCCCTTTTCATCCGGCACAAAGGCAACGTTGATCTCCGGCAATGGAGCCGGGGGGGCGCTCGGCCCTTTTCCCACGGGCCCTTCTCTCCTCCGCTCGTCACCGCGTTGGCCGGATCGGCTGGGCGCTCCGCCCGGCGGATAGGGCGCCCTTCCTCGAGGGGAAGGCTGTTCCCGACGGCGAGGACCGCGATCGCGCTGTCGCCCGTCGGTTTTGCGGTCATCGCTTCGCTCCCGTTCGCCCTGATACTTGGCGTAACGGTTGTCGTCGGGAGATCTCTGCGCCCAAGCCGGGAGAAAATGCAGCTCGAGGTCGAAATCCGTCTCTGGCGATGTACTCATGTGTTTGCCCGTGATGCTCTACCTGCACCACGAAGAACGTGCAAGACAAGCATGGGGTGGCTTGTGGTTGATTGCAAGCAAGGAGGTGGAGGAAGTGGGGGAATGTCCGCAGCGTAGTTGAAAAGCGGTTGGTGGAGAGATTCATTACGCGGCTCGCTTCAAAGTTTCAAGTTGAGAGTTTTGATGCGCAACCAATGCGGCTTTGAGTTCGCAAAGAT
>Ga0137465_1000264_pt1 | contig 31365 bp, 66 predicted proteins | sample EasRivERMGT828_2_FD_104906 | JGI IMG/M metagenome (GOLD analysis project Ga0137465, IMG submission 104906) | Soil microbial communities from meander-bound floodplain in the East River, Colorado, USA - East River MetaG ERMGT828_2 | ecosystem: Environmental > Terrestrial > Soil > Floodplain ... | reverse complement strand
CGTGAACCGACAGAATTAGGCAAAGAAATTCAGCGACTCAAAAAACAACAATACAAAGAGGAATGATATGGAAATGTCAGAGTTAATCATACAGTTCGCAACCAAGTATGGCGTTTACATTTTGGGGCTGTTCTTGCTCTCAGAAGCCCTTGCGCTCATCCCTGGGATCAGGGAGAACGGTGTGTTTCAGGTCGTAGTCAAAGTCCTGAAAGGCTTGAAGGACGCAATCAAACAGCCCGTTACACCCGTAAAGCCGGAAGATCAACCGAAGCCGTGAAGCTTCGTTTAGAGCGGTTTGGGTTTACCCCTCGCTCGACTTTAGGCCGTCTATTCATCGACGATCAGCCCAAACCGTTCTGCTTCACGCTCGAAGATGTCGATAGGAACATGACCCAAGATATGCCTTTGGACATACTTGAGCATTTGAAGGTCAAAGGTGAAACAGCCATACCCTACGGTGAGTATAAGTTGGTCATGGACTTCTCGAATAGATTTGGGAAGGTCATGCCACATATATTAGATGTTCCTGCTTTCACGGGGATTAGGATTCACGCAGGCAATACCGACAAAGACACCGAAGGGTGTGTTTTGGTGGGTAAGACTCCCGGCATGGACTTCATTGGGCAGTCCAGATTAGCTTATGACGAACTCTACGAGTTGATTCTATCCCCATGCACGATAAGTGTAGTCAGAGCATAGACCCGTCGCGCCTCTCTGATGTTTGGATGCGTAATTCGGCGGGTCGTTTTTTTCTTGGTATGGCGGTAAATAAGCATGGAAAAGTGCAAAAGAGTACACTTCTGTACCTAAATCACCCAAATGTATTGCCTGAGCGGTAAATAAGTGCAATCTTTAGCACTTGACTTTCGCTTGGGAATTGCTTATATTACGCCATGATGGACGACCTTGATAAACAGTGGATGATGGTCTTGGGTTTACTTGTTGTAGCCATCTTAGCCATCATTGGCATCGTCGCAATCATAGGATATATTTTATGAGCGAACTCGAACCCACCCCCCTAAGCAAAATCCCACTCAAAGGCATTGTCAAAGCCGACCTCCCCGATCCTAAGACTGTCCCCCAAGCACAGATAGACGAGACTGAGCGTTTGGTCAAGCAAGCCCAAGCCCTACTTTCTCAGCTAACTGACGAAGAAGTTGAAAAGGCTATACCCATTGAGAAGAACAGGCGTGACTTGAAAACAATCCAGTCTGGCAAAGAAACGCCTAGTGAGAACGCCAAGTACGTCATTGGCGGACTTGTGATAAGTGCGGTCGGGATATTGGCTTGGATAGTCAAGGGATGCTGACTCTTTCTTTCTGTGTGTTTGCTCAACGTACAGAGATAATTTACTCAATGTTCAAATTAACTGAACACTCACTAATAATGAACGTAACGTGAGAACAAGAGGCGATTTCACGATCCACTCGTTCACCATCCCCTTCTCTGAGTACGACCTACCTATCTATCTTCTTCCATTTGGCGACGTTCACAAGTCCTCCCCACTTCATCATGCAGAGAAATGGGACGAATACCGTCAATGGGCGGCATTAAAGCCAAGATCGTATTTCTTAGGGATGGGCGATTATGACGATTTGGCCTCAACCTCCGAAAGATTCATCCTCAACAATGAGATTCTACACGACTCAACAATTCAAACACTCGAAGGACTATACCTAAACAATACAATCAGATTTGCCAGAGACATTGAATTTATGAAGGGTAGATTGATTGGGCTTTTAGGCGGGAATCACTTCGGGAGGTTCAGCAACAATACGACCACCGACCAGAAATTAGCCGAACTCATGGGCTGTGCCTATCTGGGTGTTTGCAGTTTTGTGAGGTTAAGCTTCGTTAATATCGCCAGAGGCGAAGGACATACCGGCTCTCACTGTGTTGACCTTTTCTTGCATCACGGGAAAGGGGGTGGTGGGACAGCCGGAGCGTCCATGAACCCAGTTATGAAAATGGCTGAGACCGCAGACGCAGACATTTACCTCATGGGGGACAATCACCAGAAGGGAGTCCTGCACAAGGAAAAGCTGAGATTAACAAGCGGTAAACAACTCAACCTATCCCACCGTAAGCAAGTCTTTGCCAGGACGGGCAGTTATCTCAAAGGTTACGAACCCAACACGATATCTTATATCGTGGATGCGTTATTACCACCTTCGGATTTGGGTTCAATCAAGATCGAACTCACACCAAGAAGGAGTCAAAAAGATGGACAGGACAGGGAATATATCGACATCCACGCATCCATCTGAGGTTAAGGGCACAGGCTTCTCAAATCTGAACCTCCCCCCATTGGAGGACTTGGTTCAAGAGGAGTTGGAATTTGAACATCTGAAATGCAAAGCTGAGAGGGCTAAACTCTTGCGTAACTGTACCGACGAGGAGTTGGAGGTGGAGATGAGATTACGGGGGTATGATTTCAGTTGACTATCCGCATTAACGGCTCGAAGATTGCTCTGCCACCCCCCACCGAGCAAACAAACCTCAACCCCCTAGTGGTAAGCATCGAATCACAGTATCTTTCAAAGCTACCGTCAACGAAAGACGAGTCAATACTTTTGCTTGTCAAATCAATCGGAAGTTTGACAAGAACATAATCGCCACGCTTAGAATACACGAAGTCAGGTTGTGGCGTGGGGTCAATTTTAGGAGAACACCCAGATAAAGTTAGAAATGTCAGCATAACGATAAGCGTTTTCATTCGCGTTCCCTCATCATTGGCACGACAAGCACCCCGATGAATAACCCCACCGCAAGCCCGAACACAAACCCGATTACCACGCCTAAGAATATCATTGCTTTCTCCTGAATAATACTTTCCCATCAATCACTTGGACAAATGTATAGCCCAAGACTTGCATGGAGTCAAGGTATCTCTCGAATGTGCCACCGAGGAACAAGTCATCGAAGCTGATACCCCTCATTGCTTCTGGGACACGCATAAAAACGAAGCGTGGCTTGAGTGTTTTGGTGTGGACTTTGGTAAACCCAACGGTTTGCCCACATACAGGACATAAATTTTCTTTCTTCCCCCAAGCTTGATTCAGCGAATCTTCAAACTCTCGCATTACCCTGTTGTACTCAGACATAGACGCTCTGTGCCTTTCCACCAATGGGTCTTGCCCCCACGCCATACATTGAACCAGAAACATCAATGCAAGTATCTTCATGCCTTTATCTCCTTCCTCAACCAAGCCAAACATTCCTCGACTTGCTCCAATAGTTCCTGATTAACTGCGTGTTTCAGGAGTTCGTCTGGGAGGCCGTTGACATCAACGTCGCTCTCAAAAAGGACATTCTCTACCTCGAAACTTTCCCACTCTTGAATACCAACTGAGAGTTGTGCCACCAAACTATCATCAGTACGAGAATAAGAGAGATGGTAACTCATTTCCCCTCCTTCAATTCAATGATTTTATCCCACACCATATCCACCGTTATCTCTTTGGTGGTCAATCCGCTCTGAACGTGCTTAAACTTATCGTCTTCACTTGGACACACCACAGACACATCCGTACCCCCCACGATAGCCACAGTTGGAGTCTCTAAAGCTATGGCTAAGTGCATGGTGAATGTATTGACTGTAACGCATAAATCTGCCCGTTTCAGGAGTCTGGCTAACTCGTCAATCGTGGTCTTGCCACATAAATTAATAGCAGGGCAATACCGTGTCTCGCCTCTGACATACTCAGCGTCAGCCTTGCTTCCGGTGTAATATATCCTCCACCCGAACTTATGCCCTATGCGTAATACAAGTTCTCTCCATCCATGCCATTGTCTTAGCCATGAAGTGTTCCGGGTGCAAGTGTGGATGACTGTGATGAAGCCCTTCTCTTTCCATTCACCTTCCACGTTATAGACCATCTGCCGATCCCAGACAGGGACATGGAATGACTTCTCAACTAAATCACACACTTCATCTGTCCTACGCCCTACGGTACAGGCTGATTGAGCTATCGGGACTTTGACCGTGTTCAGAAACGCCCTGTGGTTATGGTTATAGCCGATACGTTCTCGACACCCAGCTAAGAGCAGGGCTACGTTATTGAACAGGGAAGTATTGAACTGGATTCCAACGTCATAACCCTCACTTCTTAGCTCCCAGGCGGTCTTAATCACTTGCTGTTTACTCTTGGAACACGTATAAACGTGCGTGATATGCGAGTGATTAGCAAGTAACTCTTTGGCGAAGTCATAGGCAAGGACATCTACTTCGCCAATCTGTGACAATGCCTTAACCGCAGGAGAAGACATCATCAGGTCGCCGAGGTAGTTCAACTCCAACACAAGAATTTTCACTGGTATTTCAGAATCAATTTTTGTGTGGTATCGGCTTTGTTGTAGAAATAGAACGTACCCTTCTGCCTCTCTTTCGGCACATACTTCACCCACGTTACCCCGAAGAAATGGTATATAACGAATACCGTGACCACGAAAGTTGGAACGATGTATCTGACCAACCTATGTCTCTTAATATCATCCCAGAACAAAGCAAACCCAACCCCAAGTACAACCAGTTCCGCTCCAAGCAACGCCACGAAGTTTGACCAAGTATCACCTTCAAACATTCTAAAGAACTCGTCAACTCTTGGGATGTTGGTATAATCGCCATATTTGGCATAGATAATAATGAGTATAGCCAAGACCGAGAGTTTAAGGACTACCTTCACGCTACGTCATGGAATAGGACAACGTGGAATCCTTTCTTAATACACCCATCGCAAATCGGCATCTCTCGCTGAATCTTTCTGATTACGGCTAGTGGGGTGTCAAGGAAACTCAGCTTCTTGCCATTAATCTTCAACTTGTTATCCTCGTAAACCGTATGACAGCAGACTGGGACTGTCCCATCAGATAGGATTTCAAGGTGCTTGCTGTACCCACGACACGGCGTTTTGGTCTTTCTCGCCCTCTCCAATGTTTCTGGGATGGAGTGATTCAGTCTTTCGATTAATGCGCGATCCTTGTCTGGGATGGGTACGCCATTGACGTAATCCAATGCTTTCTCCAACGGACGGTAATAAGCGAAGCACGACTCAAACTTGAATCCTAACGAGTGCGCATAATCCCTCATCAAGGGGAGTTCGTGTTGATTGTCCTTGTACTTGTGGAAATACACCGTGACTTCTGCTTGGTGGGGCATTTTGGATATAGCCACCATGTTCTTCTTGACTCGCTCAATATCCCCGCCATGATAATACCCATAGAACTCCTGAGTGAAACCCGACAAGGATATGCGGAGTTTCTTCAAGCCAGCGTCAAATACCTTGTCAATCCTCAAGAGATTGTTCAAATGTGAGGATATGAACGAGGTCATGCCACGATTAGTTAATTCCTGAACAAACTCATGGCAATTTGGGTGAAGGAGTGGTTCAGAGTATTCGGACAGCCACAGATTACGAATGACTAATTCACGTTCTAACTTATCCAAGACTTTCCTGAACGTGGCTATGTCCATCAGTCCGGCTTTGGGAAAGGCGAAGTTCTCCACAGGGCAACTTGGACAATGTAAATTACAATGACCATTCCCCAAGATGTTAACACCGACATTGACACCGTAAAGACGGCTACCGATGGCTTGCTCAAGGTAATTGTAGGCGAACCAATTACGGTAGTTCATACCTTCCTCGCCTCGATAATCACATACCTATGCAAGAGCCACTTCAAGATTGGGCGAGTCCCGAAGAAGTACCACTTGGCTTTGGGTGCGCCAGCATGGTGAATGGTATCGCCTGGGAATGGTTTGAACCACCGTAGAGGTTGGAGGAAGCCATAGAATATGAACAAGAACGGGTAACAGGTCAAAATCTTCTTGCGGATGACCTTAAACCCACACAATTCAAGAAGCATCAAAGTATTTCTGACCTTTAACTCCTTGTAATTACCCTTTCCGTGACTATATGCGAACATTCCAAGTGCGGGGGTGGAGAGATATAGCGTTCCCCCGTCCTCCAACAAGCCATGTATGCCCTCCAACAGGGTCAAATCCTGCTGAACGTGGTTCAGGACTTCCAAGCACGTGATGAACTTGTAAGATGCAAGGGGCGCAACAACGCCTTTGTTTAGATCGCCTCGCGTGTTCTGAGTAATGCCAAGTGATTCAGATATGAAATTCTTAGCCCCAATGTCAAGAACAAAGTCACCCTTGTAACTATTCACCCCGATAAAATTACGGATTTGCCTGAGTCTGTGCTTATTGTTGAGGGCTGGCAATGAAGCCGTGAACTGACCCGACCATTTGTTTATTTGTCTCACTTTTCCACCGTTTCGTTCTCCACATCTTTATGGTTGCGCCGAGCAAGTAGTTCGGCTTTGTATTTTTCAGCCTCGTTAATTTTTCTATAGGCACGAGAGGGTGTGTGTATATCATATCCGTCGAAAAGTGGGCGATACCACAAGCCATCATTGTCTTGCCAGTCAACAAAATATATTCTTTTGTCTTGAAACGTGCCCTCGACAATGCGAACATCGGCTATTTCTTCTCCGTCATGTGGCAATCTATCCCCCAGGCCACCATTGCAAGCCATTTTTTCCCTCTCAATCTCCCAATAGCTAAGCCAAATAAGCAGGCTCACACCCACAATCCTAAACAGATTCATGCTTACCCCTTTCCTTAACTGACCTGTTCAACAATATGTCAATTTTACGACTTAGCTTTATCCACTCTGGATTATCCCTCAGACTCAATTCAGCTTCCATCGGGATTGAGTATCGCTTATCAAAGTGATAGACCACGAACAGCGTAGCCGGGACTACCACAAGCGCAATCTCCTGATATGGCGATGGCCATTTATCCCAAGCTAAATACATGGCTGAAGTTGCGCCGAGGGGCGTCAGGGCGGTCAGAGTTCTCCGCAAGCGAAAGATGATACGTGCAAGAGGACGGAGGATCATACCAGTTCAGACGGGTCAATGTCTGTGTCCCACCAGTCGATAAGATAACGAGTGTCGTCACCGTTCTTTAGACCAACCACAAGCGGGTCTGGAACGGGAGGAATTTCTCGTTCTTCGATAGTGACAATCTTTATTTGGTCAAAATCTTTCTTTGCTCTTTGTATTGAATCTAAGACATGTTCCGGTGGGAAGAATGTTTGGACGTTTATATTTTCCTCTCTCCATGTTATCTCTCTCCGCGTTTCTGTCCAAAGACTACGCCTACCACTCAAATGATACCCCGTTTCAATATACCCGTGGTCACGAAATGCGAAGTGTTTATCAAAGACTTCGACTATAAATTTCCCACTACGTTGAATGGCAAGTTTTGTTAAGTATGCTCGGATATTTGCGAGAGAAATTTGAGCATACCCCTCAACAGAAGCGGGGAAACCACAATCTTTCAACTTCTGTGCATATTTTACGTTTGGAACGGCCTTCCGAACTTCAAGCACATCTAATATTGTTTCCATAACTTACTCCTTGTGTGAATGTTGAACATGGTGAATTAATGTAACCTTCGTTTCTTATCCGCTTCTCCCTGCGGGTCTTTTGACTTCGTAATTTCTGAGTAACAAAATTGCAATTCATTCGCTCCGCATTTCAAGCACTTGTCGCAGAAGTCATGTTCTCTCATCATCTTCTTAATCTCTTTCAATGGATAGTCCAAGTAGTTGACCAACTTGAATCTATCCTCAAAGACCAACTGACAGAGGAACACGTCCCCGTTAGCGTCAATCGCAACCTGTTTCCAGTTGAGGCAAGACTTGCTCCGCTTCATGGTCTTGGCTGCTTCCTCTGGTGACTCCCACATGTGCGAAATTATCTCACGATCTTGCTTTGTGTATGTCTGGTCAACGAACTTCTCCAACGGCATGAATATAGCTTTTATGGGGACGAACTTCAAGTTGTTGTCTTTGGCTAACTTTTCTGCTCGTTCGTATTCATGGTCGTTGGTTCTGTACCATTGGAACAGTAACGACCACGTTGTTTCCTTGTAACGAGGCAGGGTCATCAGATAAGCGAAGTTCTTGTCAAACACGTCTGGGTTTGAGCCTGTCTGGTAGTAACTCATATTTTCCCAGCCACTCATTGATATGCGCATTTCAGTAGGACGTGCTTCGATTACCTTAGCCCAATCGCACTTAGTTGCCTCGCCCATTGTACTTAACCATGTCTTGATCTTACGCTTACTACATTCAGCGATAAATCTGTCAAGTTCTGGGTGCAACGCCGCGTCTGAATACATATACGCTTGAAGGTGACGAATCTTTGTCTCGGACTGTGCCTTGTCCAGTATCTTAACAAACTTCTCGAATGGCATCTGACCTTTGCGCTTGACCCCGATAGAGCCGAGAGCGCAACTGTGACAGTGCAAACTGCAATAGTTCACCAAGTCCACATTCAGTGATGTGCCATTGATTTTTTCACCCGCCCAGTCTTTGAAGCGTATATATTTATCGTATAATTTCATTTCACCCTCATACGTTGATACATTTTCCATTCACCCCGTTTCTCAGCCAATCTCACTTCCTGTTCATGCCACGTCCACAACACCCACGCCAGTATCGCCACAGGCAATATATACCCAAACACTACCCACGTGATACGGATTAGCCATGAGTATAGCCATTCGATGAATAAATATGTTTGGAGAACGCGGTATCTCATAATCTGTTCTTGAGATAGTTCACCCCATACTCAGTTAATTTGTACTGCTTGAGATTGCCCATGACTTTGGGTGCGTGTCTGCCTTCGACTATGCTCATCCAGATTAGGACTCTGCCTGCGTTGAACATCTGCTTCTTGGTCAGATTAGACTTAGCCCTAATCTCCGCCCACGTCTGCCACTCGCTATTGAGATACTTGGCTGCGATCATGGCGTTGGTGAGTGCGGTCTTACCTGTCCTCTGCTTGTTCGGCTCTAACACAATCCCTCTCACGCCAGTAAAGGCGTACATCAACATGGCACTCCTACGGGGAGTAACTTGGAAGAACTGTACCGCCATAGATGGGAGCTTAGACCAGGATTTGATTTCAGGGTCGGTCATGGCTTTATGAAGAAAATATCTGGGTCAAGCCCATAGCCCGATTCTTTGACACGACACTCCGTTGAATCTGCTGAGAATTGGGGGTGAGCGTAGTTTTGATAAATCCAATCCATCGTCACATAACTCGTATCTATTCGGGTGTGTCCATGAATCGCAAGGCATCCATAGATAGGTTCGTCACGTTTACGGTTTACATTGTTGGGACATGGGTCTGCAATCCAAATGCTTGTTATCAATCGAACCAAACCAAATAGCATCAATATTTTCATAACTTGCCACTATATGTAGTCAATAGTTTCCTGACATATTTATCTGCTTGCGCATCCACCCATTCCTCTGCCAATCCTTTGTTCAAAAAAACTTCCCCACGTACCTCGTAATAAGTTTTGCCGTTTATTGAAGAAGATTTGATGTGATAGTTTTCTTTTCTCGAATATTTCTTTGCCTCCAAGTGGTCGCCAATCACCCACCCAATGACGGGCAATATAAGAGTAAATACGGGTAATGCTATTTCCACAAAATAATCGGTCATAATCTCCTCGCAATATTCTGCAACGACTGAACTATCCTTTTCGACTCAGCCTCATCCCACGTGTATTCTTCTGGGTACACTTTCATCAAGTTACCATCAGGGAATGTGACCAAGACGGTATGCTTGGGGAATGTCTTCTTACGGCCAACGAAGTCTAGCGGTTTCATGTTCATAATCTCGTCATTGGTATAAGCCATGATTACTCAGTTTTATTTATGAATTGCTTAATCAGTGATTCAAACGAATGTGGCTCACTTTTACTTGCCTCACGTTCACGACCAGGTAATTCGTTCATGTGCTGACGTGATTTCCGGCTCTCAGCTAACATTCTCGCCTGTGACGCGATCAGTTTATCGTATTGATTAACCCTGCTCTTGAATACGGGGATAGACCAACCGTTTATCATGCAGAACTCGGCGTTGTCGCAAAAGTACGCATCCACCCTGTCGAACATTTCGTTCTCGCCCAACACGTCACGGATAGCCATGAGTATTTTACAGTCTCGCCCCCAAAGTGGGACATACGGGGACTTGGGGAAGTGAAGGTCGCGGCGACGGATGAATTCGATAACCAATTCTCTACCGTTCATGCTTGGGCTTCCTTAATCAGCTTCTTGAGATACAATATTTTTGAATCTAAGTCCATCTCGACCAACACCTCTCTGACAAAGCTTGGGAACGCGGTTGAATCTGCCAAAGTTTTAATGTCTAAATGAGATAGCTTCGTGTTGATTAACGTACTCACGGCTGACCACATCTTTGAACTTGTCGGGTCTGCATATATCCCGACTTCCTCATAACATTCTCTGCACAGGACGAAGTATTTCTGGTCTGGCGAAAATTTGTTGTTGCATCGGGCACAGAGCATTATTTGTCTAAGCGAAAGATGTAGTTCATAAACTTCTCAATCCATCCACGCCTCATGGCTACGACAAACAAAATGAAGCCCGCGATTGTACCAACGCAATAGATGATTAGCCCAGTTCTGATTAATTCAAGCAATTCATTCATATTTTTTCTCCTTTGACCACACCAAATCCTCCCCACGCCTCTCCCCAAAACTATCGCATATCTGACACCGTATCATGGGATAACCTCGGACTGAACAATTCGGGTATTTCTTGCCTTCAAACTCAACATAAAGTTCAACTGGGACATGGTTACAGGGAATACTTTCTGATGATTTCTTCGAGGTCTTGCCGCGTGAGTTTGATTTTGACATTAGCCCTCTCTGATAATTTTACCATCTCCTCTGCCCCGTATCGTTTCAGAAACGCAACCTCGTAATAGAAGTGCCAATAATTGTCCCTATAATTACAAAATGAGCAAATTGCTGAACAGTTGTAGGGATCGAATCTGACCGCCTTGTTGCCTCTGGGGATGAGATGCCCGTTCTGAATCTGCTCTGTTGCTCCGCATATCAAACATTTCCAATCATCCCTGACCCTTATCCACTTGGAGAACACGGCATCGGCCAACTTGAGCAATTTCAGATATGGCAACTGCTTCTGTTTCAGCTTGCGCCTCTGTTTGCGCTTACGCTCTCGCTCAAGGTTGCGCTTCATTCGAGGTCGCCCGTTACCATGATATGAATTTTCCCTTCCTGACACGCCTTAATTAGCGTTCTCCACAGTAAATGTATAGCCATCATGTGGTCACAGTTGAAGTCCACCAACTCAGGCCTCTCCTTTAACTCTTGCCTGACCTGGCTTATGTTGACCTCAGACTTGATCGCAGCCACAGCTAAGGGGATGTACTCGTCCAATATCTCCCTCCCCTTACCGGAACTAAGGTAGCGTGGTCGTCGTTTGGCGTTATCGACTATGTTCATAAGCCTAGAAGGGTAAGGGGTTTACGTCTGCCCCAAACACGGACGGACTATTCGCTCCACCTATCTTCGGCGCAGCCTGAATCTGTGGCGCACGAACCCTGATTCCACCCATGACCTTACCCGCAAATGAAACATTCGGGTCATTGTATAGGACGATCTTCTTTCCATGCCAGTCGTCGGTCTGCTCTGAGCCTAAAGATTTGGCTATGATCTGAGCGTTGGTTGAGTTCAAGACCATCGGCTTCTCGGTCTCATGGAAGGTCAGACACCATTTCAATTCCGGCTCTGCACCTTCTTTGGCTACGTTCAACTCAGACACACCAGAGATTGTAACCTGGACTCCTGAACCTACATCCTCTTTCTTCAAAAACTTCGACTGTTTGAACTCATTGATATGCGGCATGACTTGCTCCTTGTTTGTGTTATTTAATAACGTGATTAATTATGTAAAAGTCAAGAACTATTTTGCCTTTTTCTTACTTTTCCTAATCTCAGCCTTCACTATCTTGACCACATCCAACGTACTCAATGAGAATGGCTTGCGATCCTCATGGTCGCTGAGTTTGGCACACGCTTGGCGTATGCGCTCAGATTGGGTCATGGCTTTCTCCGCTTGAGCCAGTCCATGAAGCCGCCAAATGATGGATAAACTTTTTCCCAACTTGGCGGGGCCTGAAACTGTTGTGGTAAGAAGCCACCCCCATACAAAACCCGTCCATAGTGCACAAGCATGGAATCGTTCTTTGTTGCAACGACATACTCCTCCCACCACACGATGAGACTGTCGGCGCAACAATTCGATTCCATGTCGATTACTTCAAACATCCTTGTCGTGCAGTTGTAACGTCCTTTCATTCCAGCGTACCATAGAATCTCTCCACACTTTGGTTCGTATGGTCGTGCGGGTGGCTGTGGGAGTACCTTTGTCCCCCGTCCATAGTCCCACAATCTCCCTTCGTAGGGCGGTTGGAACAATCGTCCGCACTTTCCACACACACATTCAACCACGTTAGACGCTGAATACCCAACGCATTGTCCGGTAGAAACATGATTGCATGAATCTGGTTGCGAGAACCCTACACACTGGGCGAGAAGGAGAAGGGCGAGGAGTTTCATCTGACAACTCCCCGATAAAAGTTTACCGAATCAGTCGGATTCTTCCACCGTCCCTTTTTAACTTTTCCTGTGGCGTGGTCGAGCGTATCGGCTGGAATAGCTGGGTTTCCACCTCTTGCGTCAAAGTGCGAGTCATCGTCAACCAAGAACACCATCAATGTCATAAAGATGAAAAACACTATGAGTATTACGATGAATCTATTGGTCATACTTTCTCCTGTTTACGATTCGGGGAACTCACGGACTCGTGGTGTGGATTAAATTTTGCCCACGCTCTGCGTCGTTGGATAGATTCATAAATCCCCTGCCCCACGCCCACAAGAATTACCAACACGAAGAATCCGATCACTGGAAGCATTGCTATGAGAAGCAACATGCCATCACCGTCTTGTGCTGACGCTGGGTCAATCATTTCACCTCCGGTAGTTTGTGGGGCAAGCGTTCAAGTGGTTTTTCATTCTCCTTTGTATGATGTCTTTCTTCAAACCAGTATGTAGATTTGGAAAACTTGGCATAGGTTACTCTTGAGAACGCTATGTACCAGAATCCAAACACCAAAGCGTTCACCGCACCACTAAGACGATTGCCGTCTGCATCTCGGTAAAACTTACCAAGTGGAATCGTTGTCATCCCTCCTCCTCCATGCGAGTGAGGACTTCCTTCGCTTCAATCCACCAAGCCCCTTTGTTGCCCACCACATTTTGTAAAACCTCCCTGTACGCTTTGATGATTGTGTGTTGCTTTTCCCATTCTTCTTTATGGATTGCATCTATTTCCTCACACCCGCATTTGTGCTGAGAGTGTTCCAACCCATCTGAACTTGGTGAGTCCTTCGGTGGGCTTGGGAGAGGCATCCAGTGAGTTGTGCGATACGATGCGCTCAAGCCATCTGAATAACTTTTATCATTCTCTGGTCGATATACCCACTTGAGCCCCTCGACTACTTCACCATTATCGAGCGTGACTCTTGTTCGGTGTGCAATCCCAACTCCATATTGGCACAGAGCAAGGACGTTCCCGTAATGCTTTGGTAATCGTTCCTTCTCGTCTATCCACCCATCTGATACGGAGAGGACGGAATCGACAAGGTCAATAACTGCATTGTAGCTGATAAACGTATTGCTTCCGTAGCCAGACAATTCCCAATCCTCCTCAAACTTCTTTCTTTGCGCCTCGTTCATGGCTTCACCCACGCACCACGATTCAGTGGACTCGGTGACGGCTCTGCAAGTTCTGAAACCGCATAGAGCATACCCACCACCCACAACACAACCAAAATCTCTTTCCAAAACACAATCGGAACAATCAAAACCATCTTGATTAGTCTCATACTACTCCTTCCCCGCTCTGGCGGTTTGTATTTGATTTCATCACAGCTATTTCTATGAGTGCGAATCTTATGGCGAGGAAAACGTCCATGCCACAAAGAACAAACACGACCCACGCCAACCAATACATTTCATTTTGCCAAGCCAGCAATCCGGCAATCAGTTTTAGCGTCGCCAACAATTCTTCACGAACAGAATGTGACCATGTTTCTATTTTCATCTCACAACCCCCTGATAAAAGTTTATCGAATCAGCCGGATTCTTCCACCGTCCCTTTTTAACCTTTCCTGTGGCGTAATCGAAAGTGTCGGCTGGAATAGCTGGGTTTCCACCTCTTGCGTTAAAGTGGGAATCATCGTCAGCCAAGAACACCATCAATGTCATAAAGATGAAAAACACTATGAGTATTACGATGAATCTATTGTTCATACTTTCTCCTGTTTACGATTCGGGGGACTCACGGACTCCGGTTTGGGCGGGAAAAGGGAGAGCGTATCTTTTGCAACAGCGTGCGCCCACGGGTCATTTGTTTTCATCATTATCCTGTCAAGATTATACTTCACCTTCTCAAGCAAGGGGTCGGGGGCGCGGGTGTTCCACTGGTCAAATCGGAACCAATTTTCGGCGATAACGCATTTTATGTTCGAGCATACAATAACCGAATCTGAGGCATCGCCAACTGTTTTAGCTGGACTTCCACAAAACGGGCACGGCAGTAGCGGCTTGAGTTCGGTCATGGCTTCACCTCCCAATCGTCAGCGAGGATGTCTTGTGTCGTAGCATAGAACCGTATGAAATCTTCGCGCACCTCATTGAACATATTCAACAGTGAGCCCTGAGCATGAACCCACCATATAAATTCTGGACGCTTGAACGGCTTCCCACTCTTGATTGCTTCTTGGATTGTCATGGCTTCACCCATACAGAAACAATAGTATCTGCATTACAGGTAACCCACGCTTGAGAATCTCCCCCGTCCACAAACCACTTTGCATAAACAGCGTTCTTTTCGATCAGCGTCCTGGGAAACCCAACTGGTATGGGCTTACCGACAACACAATGTTTCATAACCCAGCTTTCCTTCACCGTTTCTTCGCACTTGTAACACCCGCAAATACCGAGTACAAATATAAGTAAGAATGTTTTCATTTCTTCCCTTTCTTCTTGGTGATGGGGGTGATCGTGACGAGGACACGCTGAATCTTTTGTTTTGGAAACACCCTCTTGCTTTCCGCTATGGTTTCATTGGCGCATACGATCCACGCTCCGGTTCTCATGGGACTTGGGAAACTAAGCCCCTCAAAATCCGCCCACCCCACCGCCCACATCTCTTGAGTGATCTTCATGGCTTCACCTTGTAAAATTTGTCCATAAACTCACTTTCGCTCTCAGCCCTGATATACGTCCCATCTTTCCAATCCCACCCCAGGACTGTCCCACACTCACAAGTGTATATCTCATCGTCCTGGAATGGTATGATCTTGTCACACTCGACACAGTGCCACGAAAAGTAGCAATTATCGCACACAGTCCTAAGCGCACCCAGAATCGGGACTGGCTTGGCATACTCAAATTGATTGTCTGGGCGGTCACGGTGGCATTGGGAGCAGTAGGTCATAACCCAACCAAGGCTATACCCAAATAATAGGAGTAATCCAGATATAGCCCGTGATCGTGGTTGGGAGAAGTCATTCCTTTTCCTTTATCGCTAAATTCAACCTTCGTGTATTGGCTTGCGCCAAAGACAATCCACCATCTGCACTTCTCGTAGCCCTGACTGGCCTGAAAGTAATGGGCTTGTCATTGTATAGCTTCTGGACTACCCCATATTCAGTATTAACTGTTTCAGCCCCCAACATGTGGACAAAGGCCATCTGTTCAAGGTCAGCCAAGGACTTCTTGTTCAGTCCTTCCGCGTCCATGACCTTCTCCTTAGCCTCCTTCTGGGCTTGTCTGATTTTGAACGTGATATACGCCCAGTGGGTGAGGGGGTCGGTCATGTTTTCACCTCCCAGTCAGTTGCGAGAAGGTCAATGTCTCGCAGAAGAACTGGCTGGAAAGTATCAGCACCATCAATAACGATGTGTCCTTCGTGTCCCACCCGTAGCCATGCCGCTACTAGCCCTTCATCCACAACGTCTGCATCCATGCGCTTAAACGGCTTTCCGCTTCTAACGACAAATTGAATAATCATATCTCAGCCTCATAAACCACCTCTGGCTCAATCCCGTTACGTTTACGCTCTATGGCACACTTGGCGAGTTCTAAGCCTAGCGCTGTATCGTCAAACGAGGCTATGTAACGATCATCGAAGTACAGGCGCAGTCTAACGGCCTGAGACACTTCCGAGTATTCCCTTATTACTTTGGCTTTCATTGGGTTCTCCTATGATTGTAATTGGGGTGAGTACTGTTTCGGCTCTTTACCAAACGTCCAACTTACTGCTTGGTGAGCCGTTGTTATATTCGGATCAACGCGGATAAAGTAGGTCTTAAATTCTCCGTCAGGTTCAGGTGTGGAGTTTAATACCTCGACCATGACGATGTTTTCATCGTTCGGCACTTCTTTCCTCCACAGTTTCCCAAATTCATCCTTGTGAATCATTGTCGCGTTAGAGTCTTTCAGGAATCTGTCCTGACCATATTTGTCGATCTTGACCCGTCTTACCTCCGCGTTTGACTCCTTCTCAATATCGTCAACCGTGATTTTCTCTGGGGTCATCACAACATATTCATCCACAACAACTCCGTGAACAGAATAGAATCCCCATCCATCCGGGTATTCGATTGCCATGCGATTATCACCATGTAACCTTCCCTGTGAGTCTCGACCGATATAAGCGGGGCGATCCGAAATTACGCACACATCCTCATGCCACCAGACCCATCCACATGAAAGTCCAAGATTCTCGTCATGCTTAAAGTTTTCCAATATCTCGTTCTCCCATAAACAAGAATCTCTCAAAAAAGAGATATATGCAAACCATGAAGCCCAGAATTGACCGGATCGGTAATTTTCCACGCCCGAATCTTGCGACCAGACTTGCGACTCGACTTGCGACCAGACTTGCGACCGGACTTGCGACTCGACTTGCGACCGGACTTGCGACCGGACTTGCGACTCGACTTGCGACCGGACTTGCGACTCGACTTGCGACCGGACTTGCGACTCGACTTGCGACCAGACTTGCGACCAGACTTGCGACTCGACTTGCGACAGGACTTGCGACTCGACTTGCGACAGGACTTGCGACTCGACTTGCGACTCGACTTGCGACCAGACTTGCGACCAGACTTGCGACTCGACTTGCGACTCGACTTGCGACCGGACTTGCGACCGGACTTGCGACTTTTTCTTAAATATCTCATTCAACAAATGCACCGCCAGAAACCCGCCCAACGATGCCGAGAACGGAGAACCCATTCTCAAAATAACTTTGGGCGGTTTGAGTTTACATAGTTTATATATTTCTCGCACCGATTTTTCAGCCATATCAAAATCGGCTCTGTCTGTCGATAGCCCAATCTTCACCCACTTCTCAACGTAGGCGGGGAATTGGGCTATTTGTTTGGGTGTTAATTTGTCTATGCGTTTCATCAGTCTGCCACGCGGCGAATCTCTTGGGGCGTGTATTCCCTTTGGTGAGTGATCCGATACACACCCGTAGGAAGCGGGATTGTGGCGTGTTCTTCGTGGACGATCTCGGCTGGCTCATCAACTTCGATGAATAACTCCCCGGCTTCGTTCACAAAAGACTTCGCTGTTTCCTCGTCGATAGCATGAGCATGGCCTGTGACCTCACCGTAGGCAAGAATGATTCGGCCATTGTCACGCTTGTAATCTTTGAGATTCCCTGGCAAAGCTTCAATGCGTTCGATTAAAACATCGCCCTGTCTGAACTGTTTCATATTGCGACTCCTATTTTGGTTTATACTGTGATTTATATGAATATCGCTAATGTTTTGACCAAAGTCAAGACAAATCGTATTCATTAGTAAAATTTAATAATTCATTGTTAAAGAGTATGTTAGTAAAAGTTTAATAAATATTAACTTGATTTCGTTTCGGGAGTTGATTATATTCCCGAATATGGAAAGAAAGACCACATCGTTTCAGGGAGAAATTTTCGGGATGTTTCGACAACTCGGAAAGAGTTCCGTTAAACTGATGGAGGTCTTTAGCGAACCGACAACCGAACAAATCAAGATCAACAAAGGACAACTCCCCAAGAAAGACTACCCCTACTACGACATCCCATTAAAGTAGCGTCCCTGTAATAGTTTAATGTTATCAAGGCTCGGACGTTCTTATTGGCTGCTCCCATCTGGGCGGGGCTGATTCCCCCGTATAAAGGCGCAATAAGCGGTTACTGGCAACTGAAAACTCGCCAGCCATAAATTTCTAACCCCCCACTTGAGAGAAAAATCAATTTTCTTTTTAAAAGCAAGAGCGTTTGAGAGTGAATTGTCTCTTGATTTGAAGTCAGAGGAACAGACCAACTAACTACCCTCTTTGGAGGAAAGAAAAAAATAGAGGTTTTCACTGGACTTTGTCGGGATAGCAAAAGTTACACTTCTCCGAACACTCACAAGTCATTCCATCGTGATATTCGTTATACTGACATTCACATTGAGCCTCACAATGTTCTTTACAGCGTGAGCAAATATCTGAATCATCATAAACGTTAGCCCCGCAACAGTTTGACGTTTTCATTTGTCCTCCAATTTATCTAGTTTAAGCACTTCTCTGAGTTTCTTCAGTTCGTCAATTTTCTCTTGCGATGATTTGTTCCACTTCCCGAACAAATTGAAGTTCAGGATAAAGAAGAAAAACACCACCCCAAAGAATAACGATTGAATCATCAAATACGCCCCCAGCGCACCGCCTGGAGTTGTGCCGAATCCCTCGTCAGACATAAGGGGCATCCACGCCATCGGCAAAGCACAATAGAAAAAGTACATTGAGAAAAAAGCTACCCTTGGGTCTGGGTGATTCAAAAGATATTTGGCAAGCGCGATTACTGTTTTCATTTACGGCCTCGGAATAGTTGTGCTGATCTTACCCTGTGGCTTAAAGTAGCTTATCCCCATGTATAGCGTGTATATGAAGCAGAGCGCGAAGAATAGCCGGACTATTGTTTTCATGGGTTGCCCGTCTTTATTTGCTTAATCCAATGTAGAATTTCATCATAACAGGCAGTTTTTCCGTTATTGCGGTCTCGCTGTTCCTTGTTCTTCAATATCTTTGTGCCGTTCAAACACAGCGAAATTGCTCTGCCTTGCTCAACCCATTCTTGGAGTATGTCAATCTTTTCCATGACTCAATTCTCCTATTAGTTGACTGATACGGTATAATTTACTTGTTTACTGCTTACTACTTGCTCAACTTTGAGCCAATAGCCTGACTGCATAGTTTGCACCCAGCAGCCTAACCCTTGCCATTCCAGGGATTTAATGTCATGGAAGGTCAAAGACATGGGGCGGGATGGAGCGAGGAAGAGTTTCATGGCTTTGGCTCTGTCCAGAAAAATAGCCACACTAAAAAAACAAAAAAGATTACAAACATTATTCCGACAATAGTTGTCATTGGTTCGTCCTTTAAGGGATTAAGTATATTAGGCTCTCAATGTCGGTTACAATTTCTGGCATTGGTGTTTCGCCCATTTCTCCGTAATGGCTCTGTATTCTCCAAAGTTCATCTCTTATTTTATCGAGCAGCGAGTTATCGGGGAACAGTTTGACCCATTCTGGTGGGGTCAGATAGCATAGGGCAAGATTACACTCTCTATGTGTTTTATGAGAAGTCCAGTTCCCGAATTCGGATGAGTAGGTAATTGTGACCTCACTTCCACACAGTCCGCATTTTGGTAGGCTCATTTGTTCACCAATTGGTGAAAGACGTGGAAGCGGTGAACTTAGTCCGCTCTATTTCCCTTTTATTGGCACGTTCATTTAAAAAATTGATCCATATATCAGCATGGCACAATTCGCCGATTTTGCACCAACAAGATAGGTATTTTTTGTTTTTCAGGGGCACAAGGTAGAAATCGTCGAACCAAAGCGGTGTCCCATGTTGTCTAGTAATTAGCATGTCTCGGAATGTTTCAATACACTCTGTGCGATTTGGAGTATATGAATCAACCTTAAATGGATTGCCCCACCTTGTAGGTCTGCCAACATAGACAGTCCCACTGGGGGCTTTCCAATTCTTTGTGCGCTTACGTTGGATGCGTTTTATCATTCCTTCCCCCTTTCAGTAAGCATGGCATCGGCGTATTCATAACAGGCTTTGGCTGCGGTTTGTGGGTCAACCTGGACTGTGGGATCGGCAATAACACCGTTTAACGCTTGTCCGGCGAAATAGTCACGCAGGGTCATGCCAGTTCTATGGGGTTGAGTAGTCCATTCTGGACGTGGGAAAGCGTAGACAGGCTCTTCTTTCATTGTGCGCCTCTTTCAATTTCGTCAAGTGCTGTCGTATATCCGGCGAAGTATTCTTCAACCAATTCCTCGCGGGTTCTTTTGATAACAGCATCGACGTGCTCTTGTAATGCTTGTTTTTCGTCTGCGGTTAATTTCTTCCATGCGTCTCTTGCGAAATCCGCCGTACTTTGCCAATTCAATTCAGCTACCATTTGGGTAAGTCCGGCGGCGATATTCAGCTTGCCCTTGAAAAAATTCATAGCCGCATACTGTTCGGCATAGCCATAAGTACCGCTAAGCATCCAGTCAATTTGCTCGGCTACCCAAAGTGGGCTATCTTTCATAGCTTTGTAAAATTCTTCCCTCGCTTCTTGGCGATCCTTTAACGGAGATGCGTTCAGTTCCTCAATCTTATGAAAATACTTCCGCATTTCGTTATCATGGTACTCTTTTTTCGTTGGCATTGGCATGGCACTTTCTCCTATTTATTTGAACAGTTAGTTAGTCTTACTTTTATCAATATACAAAGGCTTTCAGCCAATGTCAAGAAGAAAATACAATTTAAGTAAAATTTAATAATTGACTGTACTAAAATTTAACTTGATTCCCAATCCTCGATTGCTTATATTCCCAAGTGTATTAAGCTTGAGGTGGGTTGATTCAAGCAATAACTGAGCCATTGCGCATTAATGGGCATAAAAAAGCCCAGCTTGAAGGCCGGGCTAGGTGAGGGAGCGAGGGATTAAGCGGGAACGTTGTAATGAAAACCGGGCATACCATAATTTGAATACATTTCGGTTGCTGACTCTCTTTTGCCGATCCATTCGGCACACTTTGAGCAAAGGCCATAACCTTTATCGCGGTTATACCATTGACGGCCTCGCGCAGATTGACCGCAGCAGCAGCAAGTTAATTGCCGAATTGGTGTTGATTGGATGATCTCAACTTGCTTTTCCATTGTCTCATTTCTCCTATTAGTGAAAGAGTGAATTAGATAGCGTGAAGTATAATCCAAAGGAACGCACCCATAACTAAAGCCGCTCCGATTATTGCGATTGTCTCGATTCTATCTGATGTCATTTTGATTCTCCTATTTAGTTAAGTGAATGTTAATTACACCTAATAATAGCAAACGATTTCACCAATGTCAAGACAATTCTTCAACATTAACAAAATTTAATAAAGACTCAAATCAGCATTAAATGAAGCCCCGCCGCCTAAGCTCAAAAGCATTGATATTTTGCCGATTATACGCTACCACCGAGAACGCGGTTAAGTCATATATGGAAGCATTCGGGACTAGTAACTATGGAGCAGCGGCGGCCAATAGCCAGAAGCTACTTAAGCGTCCTACCGTCCAAGAGCAATTAAACAAAATCAGAGTCCCGCTTACCAAGATATACAATGCAGACGTTGTAAGACAGGAGTTTGCAGTACTATACGAAACATCTACAAGCGAACTAATAAGAGCCAGGTGTCTAGAGAACTTAGCCCGGTTTAATGGAATGTACGTGGAAAAGACAATAAACGTCAATGCAAACGTAACTCAGAACTTACCAGACCTTAAGAACGTGCCTCTGGATCAGCTTGAACGTGAGTTTATAGGCCGCATGAAATTGGAAAGTACAGGAATTGAGACATTCGCAAGGAAAGAGTTACAAGCCACTGAACTAGTGCCATTAATCGCTCAGGGATCACTTGAGACGGATGAAACGCCATTAATTGCAGAGAGTATCAATGAATGATACCACACAACAATAACAGTGTAACGAAACGATACAGTGTGGATAACTTGTGCATAAGTATGGATATGGCTAAAACAGAGCGCAAAGTTGACTATAACTTTACATAATATGGAACGGGGCAAGGCATCGAATGTGCACGGAATGAGCGAATGTACTGAGTTCGCAGCCAAGCCTCGTCTAATACGATCCTCTGCTCGAATAATGGCTATTGTATGCGCAAGCGCAAAGTGTTGACAATAGGCGAAATAGCCAAGTATTTCGACCAGGGCAGGAATAGCGTAGCCCAGGAGATACATGAACAGCGTGTCGATCTATACAATCCCACCCATGTCATAGAGTATGTAGTGCAAAAAGTGCGGGATAATGCACAGGTGGGGCGGGGGATAGTGCGTGTACAGGTAGGCAAGAACTAGGCTATGGCCGGTGCATACATGGTGCATAGCACACACGCACACACCCAAGCTATGGCTGCGAGCATGGCTGGACAAGGGCCGGGGCAAAACGGGACGGGGGGGGTAGGCGGGGATTCGACCCGGCACCCGTCGAGATGAAGGTACTAAGCGCCAAGCCAACTATATGTATTTTTTTAGCTAGGGGAACATGAAGTCATACCCGTACCCATGTAAATGAAGTGTGTTCGTTTCATAATGCTCTCCATGCCATTTATCGTGTTATTTGGCATGATCGTAGCGTATGTGGTACTAAGTGAATGATGGTGGCTCAATAGATGGAATTTTGTACATTCCGTTGTTTTTCATAGGAATATGCGCGATTTGCCTGATAGTGTTGTTGATAAGCAAGCTAAGAAAATGAACTGGGCTGCTGTTTTTGTGAAATCCGGGATGATATTTTGGATAGGGCTGACGATATTTACGGGAGCTCCGACCGATATGTTTGAGACTGGAAGAATCTTGGCGATGTCTCTGTTGATTGGGTTGTATTCTGAGTACGTGAAGGTATGAATTACCCAAAGAACAGGGAAGATAACGTAAAGTACAGAATTAAGCTGATGAAAGAGGCTCAGGATATGAAGTTCCGGGCTTCGGTTAAGAGGATATTCGAGGAGAATCCGTTATTTGCGTTTAATACGTTCTTTTGGACGTATGATCCCAGGGAGAGTAAAGATAAAGATTTACCGTTCACGACGTATAAATATCAGGACGACTTCATTTTAGAGCTTAATCGGTGTATAGATGAAGGTGAGGACTTCTTTTGTGATAAGAGTAGGGATATGGGTGTCACATGGATGGTAATAGGTGTGTTTGTGTGGAGGTTCTTGACTAAGAGGGGTGAGCAGCTTAAAATCGGTAGTTGGAAGCAGGAGTATGTGGATCGTTTGGGGGACATGAGTACGCACTTCGAGAAGATGCGGTATTTACTCTCTAAGTTGCCGAAGTGGCTCTTACCGGAGGGGTTTGACCTCAGTAAGCACTCTACTTTTATGAAGATTATCGCCCCCTCATTAAGTAATGCTTTAATCGGTGAAGCTACAAATGCTGATTTTGCAAGAGGTGGTCGTGAGAAGGCGATTGCTTTGGATGAATTCCAGTCGTGGGACATGGCCAATGAAGCGTGGAGGTCATGTTCGGACGCTACCAGGTGTAAGATTGTTTTTGGCACACCCAAGGGTGCAGGCAACAAGTTTGCTGAATTGTCAAGGACTTCGGAGATTAAGTCAAAGCATAGGTTGAAGTGGTTCTTACATCCCAAGAAGGCTTATACTGGTAGGGATTATCTCAAGACTGTTGAGGATGCGAAGATAACAGACAGGATTGACGGGTATATTGTTCAGAAAGCAGAGAATCAGGAGGCCGCCCCTTCTGGGTGTTACATAGATCAGTATGGTAAGATCAGGAGTGAGTGGTATGATCGTGAGTGTGAGAGAAGGAGTCGTGAGGACATACTTGAGAACTTGGACTGTAATTACCTTACCTCTGGTAATCCGGTCTTTGACGTACTTAAGTGTGAAGAACGGATGCGCGATTGCAAGAGTCCTCTTAAGATTGGCGACCTTTTATGGAAAGTGCGCCCGATTTTTAATGAAAGTGGAACCTGTGTAAATAAAGAGCAGTTGTCTGTTGAGTTCTTAGAGAACATGAACGGGCTGTATCTTGTGTGGGAGTTACCTGAGGAAGGCTGGGAGAACGCTTATTCGATAAGTGCCGACGTAGCTGAGGGTCTAGAGCAGGGAGACTGGGATTCAGCCAGTGTCAGAAAGAGGTTTGTCAACCACGATGAAGATGTTCCTTTAACTGTCTGTACGCTTCATACACACATTAAACCCTTCGAGTTTGCCGAGGAACTAGCCAAACTAGGGTATTGGTACAAGAAAGCCTGGATAGCACCCGAAAGACAAGGAAATTCAGGTGGTGTAGTTATCAATGAGTTGTTAAAGATTTACACCAGAATTTACCACAAAGAAGTCATTACTAAGGGTTATCCCCAGAGTACAGACAAGATCGGTTTCGACACTTCAAATAGGCACATGAAGGGGATGATTATAGGTGAGTTGTCTAAACAGATCGTTGAGGGGACTTTCCGAGACTACGACACTGATTTCTGGAAAGAATGTCTAACCTTCGTTAATAACGACGGCAAGATGGAGGCTCAGGGTAAGGGTAAAGGCGAGAAGTGCTTTGATGATAGGGTGATGGACAGGGCTATTAATGCGTGGGTTGATACGCAGTTGCCAAATCCTTACAGGACAAGAGGTAAGGTAAGAGAGACGGACTGGCAAGCGATCCAGAAAAAACATTATCAGAACAAGGCTTTGGTGGGATGGGTGGTTAGATGAATACTAATCAAATACTAATCACTACTAAATTAGTATGAAGAAGAGCAAGATAAAGACGTTCCTATATTCATGTGAGGACTGGGGGGGTGCTGTTTTTGTCATAGTCCGTTCCGCTTTTGTGAAGGTAGCAAGGAACAAGGTAGTATCTCTAACCAGCGATTTTGAGAAACCTTTGAAGAACTGGAAAGGTATCGTCTTAAACGAGGAAACCGAGAAGAAAGTAATGGAAACTCATAAATTGAATACTCTCTACTATGCCTGATGTCTTTGAGAAAGATATTGAGGTAGTTAATTCTCAGTCCACAGCTGAGGAGCAGAATGTAATTAAGAAGCTCTTTGAGTTGGTTGAGGCTAAGGCTAATCCCTGGAAGCTAGCCCACAACGAGATTGTTAAGGAGAATTACAATTTCTGCGAACTAAGGCAGTGGGACGGGGCCGATATGCAGCTTCTAGCCCTAGCTGACGTTCCTACTTTAGCCATAGACAGGATCAACAGAGGTTTAGACTATATCAACGGTGTGAGGGCTAACACTGGTAACACAATGAAGATCGTCAAAAGAGAGCAAGGAGATGATAGGGTGGCCTCTCTTTTGCAGGCTTGCGCTGAATACGCTGAATACTGTGGGGATTTTCAGAAGCCCAGGGATGAGGCTTTTGATTCAATGGCCAAGACCGGAATGGGCTTGAGGGTCTTGGGCTATGACCCTACCGCAAGAGGTGGAATTGGCGAGTTGTGGTGTGAAAACTTCCCAGTTGAAGATTGTGGGTGGAGTAAGACAGCCTCAAAAGAATTGGATGATATTTCGTGGTGGTGGAGGAGAACAGTCCAGTCGTGGGAAGATGCTATGGCTGACAACCCTGAGAAGGCTGGAATCTTAAAGGGGATGAAGACTGTTTTAGCTTCCGAGTGGGAGAAGATTAAAGGCGGTAGTACGACAGGTTCTCTGGTTCAGGACTACGGTGCCTTGGTTACTTCCGGCGATCCTTCATTAAGTTACCAAGACCAAGTAGATAAATACGAGTTCTGGCTTCGTCGAAGAATCCCCGTCCGTAAGATTGGTTCGATTCAGTTCATTCCTTTACCTGATGGAAACGTAATGCCCGTCCCGCAGGTCAGAGAGGAGGCCGTTGATTATAAGCCACAGGAGTTGGAGCAGGATTTAGGCGTATCTGTAAACGAGACGTGGGAACAGTTCATCGTAGCCTCAGCAGGGAATATGCAGAACGCTACATTGCTCAAGCAGTCTGTGTCTAAATACCCCTTCTCCCCTTTGGTCGGGATGTGCGCCGCGATGAAGAAAAGCGGTCAACCTTTCTCTTATGTCGAGATGGTTATTCCTCACCAAAAGAGAATCAATATAGCTTGGGCGCAGAAAACGACGTTTAATAATAAGGCGATCAAAGCCCCCCTAGCTATCAAGAATCTCGACCCAGCTATGATTGACTCGAAGATTCTCAACAGTCAGTTGGGCACTATCCTTGCAATCGGCCCGAACGAAGATGTTATCAATGTTAATATTACGCCCAACGTAGATTTACAAGCTATTGAGGAGGGTCAGTCTGCAAGAGAGGACATGGACTTCGCCGCCGCCTCTACTGAGCCGGTGTTAAGGGGTCAGTCTGGGTCACAGGATTCTGGGATTAAACTTTCGATGCAACAGAACGCGGCTGTTACACCTTTGAATAAATGGGTGAAGGCCGAGAAGTTAAGCGAGTTGGCTTTCTGGCGCAAGGCTTTGCATATAATCATAGCGGAGTTTTCACCTGAGAGGATGCAGAGGATTGTTGGGGACGAGAATTTCTTCAAGATTGTGATTGGCAAGATTGACCCAGTGAAGGGGATTCCATTACAACCCCCGTTACAGCTTCCCCTAAATGTCGATGTCGCCCATTACGACGTTGAGATTACGGATTCAGCTTTGAGTGACTTCAACAAACAGCAATCCTTTAACGCGGTTGAGTCTTTGGTGTCTCTGAACGTTCCATTTACAGATTCATACCGAATCCAGAACGCCCCGATTAAGGACGTTGACAGTGCGATAGCTTCAAACGAGGAGGCAAGGAACGACATCATCAGACAACAGCAAATGATAATCGAAGGCTTACAGTCTCAGTTGGAGATGACGCAAAAATTGATCCCCACAGAGTCTAAGGTGGCTATGGGTCAAGCCGGAGCGAAGATGAAGAAAAGTTCAAATCAGAAAAAGAACGCCCAGACAGGAGCGTCCCAATCTCAAGCCGGGATGAGGTCTATGGTGGGTGGACAGAATTTCGGATAGGAGCATTTATGGGGTGGTTTAACATATTCGGCAGTAAAACAAATAAACCAATCACTGATGTTGAAAAAACGGTGGTTTATTATGGTGTATGGATTGAGGATGTTACAAACGACAGACATTTGGATGGTTGGCATCGTTTAAGCAAGGAAGAAATCTTTGCTACCCCATCAAAGGGTGTTGCGATGGCTTATGCAGAAGAAGTTTTATCCAAATTTAAAAATGATCCCAACATACAAATTGAGGTCAGGCAATTTAGGGAATCGTAAAGAAGTAAACTAACTCACAATTCAATAATCTAAGGAAACAGTCATGGATTTAGACACGCAAGGTACGGTTACTGACGTTGCATCGGCTGCCCAAGTTGGGCAAGGTGCTGCTCAGCCCGCATCCGCTACGTCTGTCGATCCGAACATTTTACCCTTTGTAGTTGAACCATCCGCTACGGAACAGCAAGGTCAAGGTGGCTTACCATCCGCTGACCCCAATGCCTCGCAAGGTGTTGATACTCAGAGTGCAACAGATGAACGGTTTAGGCAGATACAGTCGGAGAAGGACAGGGTATATTCTCAAAACCTAGCCCTCCAACAGCAGATGCAACAGCTTCAAGCGCAACAGGCGCAGTTCATGCAACAGTTCCAACCGCAAGTTCAAGCACCCGACAAGGCTACAAACCCTGTCGAGTATCTTGAATGGAAGATGGAACAGCAAAATAAGTTCCTCATCCAAGAAGCCAACCGCCAGAATCAGGCACAGATTCAACAGATGCTTGCTGGCGCGGCTGAGATGCAGTGGACTAACTCTCATCCTGGGGTAGATGTCAATTCAGTAAAGGCATTTAACCGGATGAACGGGATAGCCGAGTGGAACTTAGACGCAGGACATAAGCTGATGACGATGCCAAGCCAAGTTCAAAATGTTGCCCGTAACGCGATCAATCAAACATTCAATGAAATCAGGAAACCTCAAAATGGGGCGAGTCCTATGAGGGGCGCGGCAAGTACGGGTCAAGGAGCGATTCAGTTAAGCTGGGAGAAGATGGCGCAAGCCTACAATCAAAATCCCAACATTGAATCAACTTGGAGTCCTGAACTAAAGAAGTTCTTTTGGGACGGGACAGCCCAACTTCAACGTCAGCAGTAGGTAAGCTCCGAAAGGAGTAAATTATGGCAATATCTTATGCGTCTACCCCCTTTACTTTCGTAGACAGTCAGTTTGGGTCGGCAAGCGCAAGCAATATCAAGTCTCTGGTTAATGTTGTTGTTGACCGGAGATACCACAAGGAAGTCCAGAAAAAGACTTTCTTTCAGTCGCATGGAATGATCGGTGCAGACGTTTACAGCGAAGGCGACTTTGCTCAAACGGCTCCCGGACTTCCGGTAGTTCGTAAGACTGACCTCACCGCGCAACCTGGCGATACGATTAAGATGGGACTTCGTAAGAACCTGTCTTTTGCTATCTCGACTGGTACGACTGGCGGGACTCAGTTGGTGGACAGCGAAGTAGGATGGGATTTGGACAATCAGTTGGTGAAGGTCGAACAGTTCCGGCAGGGTGTTCGTACAAACGGTGGGATCAACTCTCAGCGTAATCCGTATGAACCCTTTGAACAGACGGAAGTGTCTCTGCTTTCTGACTGGTCAGCCCAACAGAAAGACACATCCATTCTTTATGCGATGCACTACGGCTTCGGACATCACCTGCTCCGTAAGTACGGACACACCAACCTCGCCCCTACGGCGGTTATCAATACCCTCTACGGTAATGATACCACGATGACCACATCTCGCACGATTGCGAATATGTTGGGCGCGGGAACGGACAACGTGAAGCCGGTTACATTTGAAATCGGCGAAGCGTACTGCCGTCAGGCAGAGTTCGATCCCATCTCGGTTGGCGGAGATTCGTACTGGGTCGCCCTCATTTCACCGAAGGCGAAACTGGCTCTCTACCAAGATGCGACATTCCGCTCTGCGGTTCAACACGCCCGCGAACGTAGCGTCGATAATCCACTGTTCAAGTACGGCGATGGTCTTATCTACGGTAACTGCATCATCTTTACCTATGACAAGATTCGCACCATTCTTGGCGGGAACAATCCGGCTGGTCTGACGGTTTCCAACGATGTAATCACGGAAGCCGCTTATACCGGAATCGGTGGTGGTCTTGCTTCAACCGATCTTCACGCGACGTACTTCTTAGGTGCGAACGCTGTCGTTTGGGCTGACGGTATGTACTCAATGGCAGAACGCATCCGAAGCGAGAACGACTACGGAAATATCATCGGTCGTGCAGTTGATGAGATTTTCGGAACGAAGCGGGCAGATTGGAAGAACGAAGGTGGGACTATCGACATCAACCAGTCACTGCTTCAAATTGTTAATTCAACCGTACTCTAATGGAAACAGTCATTCTTAGAAGCAAAATTGGGCCGACTCAATACACTTATCGTCCAGCTACCGGAGGTGATTATGGTATGCAGTATGGTAAGTTCGTGAGAGAGTTCACCATTGACAACAGCTTGAAAGTGACTGTTCCTAAACAAGAATGGGAACACTTGGAGGAATTGGACTTTGACCGCACCGCGGGACTAAAGTTCAAAAACTGCTTCCTTGTGATCCCACAACAATAAAAGGAAAAAGTCATGGAAAAGATCAGTGCTGTCATTAAATGTAACGCGGGGGAATGGGTAGCTACTTTGTCGCTGCCTGTCGGTAAAGCTAAAGTCCTCCACTTTGCAAAGGAGAACAATTTCACGCTTGAGGTTGAAAAGGAGGTTACCTTCGTTGACCATTTCGGGAAAGTGAAGGTTCATCATCCTAATTGGCCTCAGCACCTTTTGGACAACTACAAGTTCCTGGAACTGGTAGAAGTCAAGAAGGAAGAAGCTATCGTCGCGCCCCATATTGTGGATAGGAAGGCCGAAGCCAAGAAAAAGAAAGGATCAGAAAATGAAAAAAGTAATCTTTAAGGCTGTGTCGGGGCTGATGCTCCTTGCGACCGTGTTTCTCTTTATCGGCGCGGGGAACTATCTCTCTGTTCCTCTTAGAGCGGGAAGTCCTCAGACATCAGTTGTTGTAACGTATGCTAACTCTCAGGTGGACACGCTTCGCTTCATACGCGAGCCGGGTCTGGCTGGACTATCGTTTGCACTTCGGGCGAAGGACTCTATGAGTCTTACCAGTGTTCGTGTGCGAAGGGTGGTCAACGGAGTAATGCTTGCTCCTGTCGCGGGAGATACGATTATCACCACAGTCGTTTCGATAACAAACGATACACTCAAGATAGCGACGGTGACATTGGCACCGCTTTGTGATGAGTACAGGTTCTTCATCACTTATGCGGCTTCTGCTAATGGCGTTACCACGCCTACTGTTGAGTACGTCTTCAACCGTCAGTATCAAGATTAGAAGATGGCCACTGCCCAAGATATAGTAAACGAGTGGGCGGCGGGTGATGAGGACAAGCAGCAGCTAGTAATCCGTAGTGGGTTGCCCTTGAGATGGTTAAATCAGGGGCAACTCCGCTACTTCGATAAAAGCGAAGTGCTGCGCGGTGTCTGGACTCCAACTATCACCTCGTCTGGGAACATCGCCCTACCGAGTGATTTCTTAAGGGAATTTCCCAATAGAGTTAAACGGGATGTTTCTGATTCGTCTGATTTGCCTCTGGGGAAGATTGATTACCCAGACGCTAATCTGATGGACTTTTCAGCGTTGACTCATTACTCAATCTGGAATGGGACGCTCTATGTTTGGTCAGCCGGAGCGTGTACCCCGTCCGTTCCATACATTAAGAAGCCAGCCGTACTAGCTTCGTTCGCAAGTGATTTGAGTGTCCCGACCGAGTTCCAGCATAATCTGATTATCTATCTCGACGCTCACTGGGTGAAGATTCAGAAAGATTTAGCCGGACATTACGCTCTGATGAAAGAGTTTGATAATCAAGCCCGTCAGGATGGGGTAATGAACATAATCAGGAATAATCAAATTCCGACGATAAGGGGGAGTTGGTTCTAATGCCTGACACTACTCCTGTTGCAAACCAGATTAACATAAACCTATCTCTACTCTTAGAGGATGCCGTTTATGACGCTGACAATGGTTTAGCCGCAGCGTTAGACGGTGTAATCTACACAGGAGTTAAGAGGAATAAGTACGTCGCAGAAGCCGAGAGAGAGTTGGTTTTAACCCTAACCAATAGGCTTGGTTATGAGAAAGCCACAGAAGCATTACAGGGTGCTATGGTCAGCGCCACGATCACAACTTCAAGTTCGGGTGCGTCAGTACCAAAGAATTTCATCTGCCCGTCTAAATTAACATT
>Ga0137465_1000262_pt1 | contig 31959 bp, 31 predicted proteins | sample EasRivERMGT828_2_FD_104906 | JGI IMG/M metagenome (GOLD analysis project Ga0137465, IMG submission 104906) | Soil microbial communities from meander-bound floodplain in the East River, Colorado, USA - East River MetaG ERMGT828_2 | ecosystem: Environmental > Terrestrial > Soil > Floodplain ... | reverse complement strand
GATGGAAGCCAAGGTGTCGGCCGATCTGCTCACGACGATCTTCACGCCCTACTCGCCGTTGCACGACGGCGCGGTGTTGATCCGGGGCGATCAGATCATCGGCGCCGGATGCGTGCTGCCGCTCACGCAGTTCAAAGTCGCCGACAAGTCGCTCGGCACGCGCCACCGCGCGGCACTCGGGCTCTCGGAAGAGACCGATGCGACCGTGCTCGCCGTGTCGGAGGAGACGTCGACCATCTCGGTCGCGAGTCACGGACTATTGTATCGCCACCTCACGCCGCAACAGGTGCGCGATCTGCTCTCCGGTGCCGTCTCGCATCTCGAGGGCGGCGAGCGTGTGACGCAGCCTGCCACCTAAGCCTCCCTACCGGGAGGCGGCGGCCGTCGCCTTCCTGGTCCTCATCGGCTATGTGATCACCCTCGCTCCCACCGTGACGCTGTGGGACGCGGGCGAGTTCATCACCGCCGCCAAGGTGCTCGGCGTGCCGCATCCGCCCGGGACGCCGCTGTTCGTGATGCTGGGTCACGTGTGGGCCGACGTCGTGCGGCTCGGCGGCTACGCGTGGCGGCTCAACCTGATGAGCGCCTGCTTTTCGGCCGCCGGGGCGGGCTGCCTGTTCCTGGTCGCGCACCGGCTCCTGGTCGGGGAAGTCCCGTGGCTGCGGATCGGCGGCGCCGCCGCGGCCGCGCTCCTCTCGGCGTTCAGCTTCACCAACTGGCAGAACAGCAACGAGACCGAGGTCTACACCGTCGCGACGTTCAGCATCGCCGCGATCTGCTGGCTGTGCCTGCGCTGGCGCGACGTGCGCGGCACTCCGGAAGCGCCGCACCTCCTGCTGCTGGTCGTGTACATCGCGGCGCTGTCGATCGGCAATCACCTGCTCGCGCTGCTCGTCGGCCCCGCGGTCTCGCTGTTCATCGTCTACACGCTGCGCGCGCAGCCCGCGGCCGATCCCGCGGAACGGCGCATGGAGTGGGCCGAGTGGAGCGCCCTGACGGCGCTGTGGATCGTGCTGATCGCCGTGGGTCTGGGCAGCGCGCCGCTGCTCTACCTGGGCGGCGCGTTGCTGCTGGCGGCGCTCGTCGCGTGCATCGCCCAGGGCTCGGTCGCGTTTCCGCTCATGGCGATCGGGATCGCGGCCATCGGCATCTCCACTTACGCGTTCCTGTACGTCCGCTCGGGCCTGCAGCCGTTGCTCGACGAAGCGAACCCGGAGAACTGGCGGAATCTGCTCGCGGTGATCCGGCGCGAGCAGTTCGGGAGTCGCGGGCTGCTCGACAATCCCACGATGCCGCCGGGGCTGGACAATCCGGGACGCACCCTCACGCTGTTCGGGCAGCAGTTCTTCAACTACTTCCAATACTGCTCGTGGCAATGGGCGCGCGCGCTGCCCGTGCCCGCGATGGCCGGCGTCGCGCTGCTGTTCGTGTCGCTCGGGTTCGCGGGATTCGACTTCGCGCGGCGGCGCGACGTCGGGATCGCGTATCTGCTCGCCGCGCTGTGGGCCATCACGGGCGCCGGGCTCGTGATCTACATGAACTTCAAGCCCGGATTCTCGCTGTTCTGGAATCAGTACACGACGATGGCTCAGCACGAAGTGCGCGAGCGCGACTACTTCTTCGTGGTGAGCTTCCAGATTTGGGGGGTGTTCGCCGGGATCGGCTTGGTGCGCCTGCTGCACCGGCTGGCGCGCGCCGGTCCCCCGCCACGGTGGGCCATCGCGCTCGTGGGCGCGGTTACGCTGCTGCCCGTTGCGACGAATTTCTCAGCGGCGTCGCGTCGTCACGGCCCCGACGCGACCGCGGCACGCGACTTCGCCTACAACCTGTTGCAGTCGGTCGAGCCATACGGCGTGTTGTTCGGGTTCGGCGACAACGACACCTTCCCGGTCTGGTATCTCCAGGAGGTCGAGGGGATCCGGCAGGACGTCACGCAGATCAACCTGTCGCTCGCGAATCTCGACTGGTACGTCGCGCAGCTCGCGTCGCGGCCCATTCGTCCGTTCGATCGAAGCGTCGCGCCGCAGATGTATTGGAACCTGGCGCCGCCCGAGCCGCTGACCGGCCCGGCGCTCACGCTGACGCCCGCCGAGCTCGCGGGGATGGGTCCGATGCCGGTCACCGAGGACGGCGTGTTCCGTCTCGGACCGTTGCAGCTGCCGATCCGCAAGGGGATGTACCTGCGGACGGCCGATCAAGTGATTCTCTACGCGCTCGCGACTTATCTCCCGAAGGGACGGGCGGTCGCGTTTGGGGTCTCGTCGGGACGCGGTGCGTGGCTCGGTCTCGATCCCCACCTCGTGTTCCGGGGCCTCGTCTTCAAAGTCGTTCCGCACGCCGACACGATGCGGACCTGGGTGAACGGGGTGCAGGGCACGATGGTGGACTCCGCGGTCACGCGCGTGCTGGTCGATTCGGTCTTCCGGTACGGGAAGTTTTTTGCGGTCGACTCGTTGGTGCTCGAGCCCGCCGCGCAGCAGGTCGCCACCTCGTTCTCCATCCCCTTCATCGAGCTGGCCAATGCGGCGGCGTTGCGCGGCGATCAGCGCGAGACCGTGGCCCGCCTGCGCCGCGCGCACCATCTCAACCCCTCGCCGGCGCTGGCCGATGTCATTCGCCGCGTCGAAACCGACGGCGTTCGGAGCCTCTTCGCCCCTAGGCCCTAACCCTAGCCCCTAGTCCCTATATTCCACGGCTATGAGTTTCGAGGCCCTCCCGGAGCGTTTGGCCCAGGTGAGGGCCGAGATCGCACGGCGCGCGCCTCAACCCGTCACGATCGTCGCGGTGACCAAGGGATTCGGCGTCGAGGCGGTGCGTGCCAGCGTCGCGGCCGGTCTGCTCGATGTCGGTGAGAATCGCGTGCAGGAGGCGGTGCAAAAGCAGGAGGAGTTGGGAGCTGGGAGCCAGGAGCTCGGGATTCGTTGGCATCTGATCGGCCATTTGCAAAGGAACAAGGCGAAGCTCGTTCCCGGTCGATTCGAGATGGTGCACTCGGTGGATTCGCTGGCGCTGGCGACCGAGCTCGACAAGCGCGCGTCGAGCGGCGTGCGCGTGTTGCTGCAGGTGAACGTGGCGCGCGAAGCCCAGAAAACCGGCTGCGCGCCGGAGGAGGCGCGGACGCTGGCGCGGCAGCTCTCGGCGCTCGGCAATCTGCGCCTCGAAGGACTGATGACGATGGCACCGTTGACGGACGACGAGGAGCTGCAGCGCCGCACGTTCCGGGGCCTGCGCATCCTGCGGGATACGATTCAGAAGGAGGACGGGATATGGCTGCCGACCCTCTCGATGGGGATGTCCGGCGACTACGCTACAGCGGTCGTGGAGGGAGCAACGGTGATCCGGTTGGGTACCGTTCTGTTCGGAGCGAGGACATGAACGACGAAGCCTTCACCCTGACGCCGCTCGACATTCGCAAGCAGGAGTTCCGCAAGAGCCTGCGCGGCTACGAGACGCTCGCCGTCGAGGACTTTCGCATCCGCGTCGCCGACGCGCTCGAGCGCGCGAACCGCGACCGCCAGGTGCTCGAGGAGCGCGTCTCGGCCCTGACCGAGCAGCTGCGCGTGTTTCGCGAGCGCGAGCACGCGATGAACGACGCGCTCGTCGCCGCGCAGCAGCTGCGCCTTGAGACGCGCGACTCGGCCGAGCGCGAAGGTCAGGTGATCGTGCGCGAGGCCCAGGCCGACGCCAAGCGGCTGCTCGACGAGGCGAAAACGGCGCAGAGCGCGGTCGCGGCCCGCATGGCCGAGACCGAGCGTCAGTTCCAACAATACGTGGGCGGCTTTCGCGCTCTGCTCGAGCGCCAGCTGGCCGAGCTGCGCGCCCTCGACGGACAGAAGTGACCGACGCCGCCGTTGCCGCAGCCGTCCGCGCCATCAAGATGCGGACCACCATCGCGCCCGAGGTCGCGGTCATCCTGGGCACGGGACTGGGGGCGCTCGCCGACGAGCTCGAGGCCGGCGCCACGATCGCCTACCCGGACATCCCGGGGTTCCCCACGCCCACCGTCGAGACGCACGCCGGCCGGCTGCTGTTCGGCACGCTCGGCACGCGCCGGGTGGCGATCATGCAGGGACGGTTCCATCGCTACGAGGGGTACACGCTCCAGCAGGTCGCCTTTCCGGTGCGCGTGCTGCGCGCGCTCGGCGCCGGGACGTTGATCGTCTCGAATGTCTCGGGTGGGATGCATCCGCTGTGGTCGACGGGCGATCTCGTGCTGCTCTCGGATCACATCAACCTGCTGGGCGACAACCCGCTCGTGGGCCCGAACGTCGACTCGGAAGGACCGCGTTTCCCCGACATGTCGGCGGCCTACGATCCCGGGCTGCGCACGCTCGCGCGCGCCGTCGCGCTCGAGCATAAGATCCTGTTGCGGGAAGGCGTGTACGTCGCCGTGCCCGGCCCGAATCTCGAGACGCGCGCCGAGTATCGCATGCTGCGCGCGCTGGGCGCCGACCTCGTCGGCATGAGCACGGTGCCCGAGGTCATCACGGCGGTGCATCAGGGGATGCGCGTCCTCGGACTGTCGATCATCACCGATAACTGCTTGCCGGATGCGCTCGAGCCCACGTCGGTCGAGAAGATCATCGCCGTCGCCCGCGCCGCCGAACCGCAGCTGGCCGCCGTCGTGCGCGGCGTGGTGGAGCGTCTGAACTAGAATGCCGTATCCGCCCACCGATCCGAATCAGTCCATCGACGCGTTGGAGCAGCAGCTGCTCGCCTCCTGGAAGCAGGAGCGGTTGTTCAGCCGCGTCCTGGACGCGACCCGCTACGGGCCGCCCTTCATCTTCTTCGAGGGTCCGCCGACCGCGAACGGGCGCCCCGGCATCCACCACGTGTTTTCCCGCACGCTCAAGGACGTCGTCTGTCGCTACCACACCATGCTGGGACAGGCGGTCACGCGCATCGCGGGCTGGGACACACACGGGCTGCCGGTCGAAATCGAAGTCGAGAAAGCGCTCAATATCAGCGGCAAGCGGGAGATCGAGGCGTACGGGATCGAGCGCTTCAACAAGCTGTGCCGCGAGAGCGTGTTCAAGTACAAAACGGACTGGGAAGCGCTGTCGGATCGCATCGCGTACTGGCTCGATTACGAGCACCCGTACATCACGTACAGCAACAGCTACATCGAGACGGTGTGGTGGCTGCTCAAACGGCTGCACGACAAGGCGCTGCTCTATCGCGGCCACAAGGTGCTGCCGTATTGCCCCCGCTGCGGCACGGCGTTGTCGTCCCACGAAGTGGCGCAGGGCTACGAGACCGTCCAGACGAATTCGGTCTACGTGACGTTCCCGCTCGCGAGCGACAGCCACCGCAAGCTCGTGATCTGGACGACGACTCCCTGGACCCTGCTCGCCAACGTCGCCGTCGCCGTGCACCCGGACATTCCGTACGGCGAGTGGGAGGTGGAGGGCGTCCGCTACATTGCGGCCGAGCAGCGGGCGGGTGACGTGCACGTCCACGGCACGCCGCTCGCGCAGGCGCATCGCGTCGCGACGTATCCGGGCCGCGATCTGGTGGGTCAGCAGTACGTGCGGCCGTTCGAGGTCGTACCGCTGCCTGCGGAGGGCCAGCGCGCCGTGGTCGTCCCCGGCGCGTTCGTGTCGGCCGACGAAGGAACCGGGATCGTGCACATGGCGCCGGCGTTCGGCGCCGACGATTACGCGATCGGGCAGCAGCATGGGCTCGCGTTCGTGAATCCGGTTGCGCCGGATGGCACGTTCCGCGACCTCACCTGGGCGGAGCTCGAAGGCAGGCTCGTCACCGACAAGGAAACGAACCGCATCATCATCGAGCGCCTGAAGCAGGACGGCCGCTGGCTCGAAACCAGGCCCTACGCGCACAGCTATCCGCATTGCTGGCGCTGCGACTCGCCGCTCATCTACTACGCCCGCAGCTCCTGGTTCGTGCGCACCACCGCCGTCAAGGCGCGGATGCTCGAGATCAACCGCGAGGTCGATTGGCATCCGCCCGAGACCGGCACGGGACGCTTCGGGGAGTGGCTCGAGAACAACGTGGACTGGGCGCTGTCCCGCGACCGCTACTGGGGGACGCCGCTCAACGTGTGGGAGTGCGACGCCGATCGCGACAACCATCGCGAGGTGATCGGCTCGTATGACGAGCTGGCCCAGCGCTGGGGGAGGCCGGGCGGGCTCCCCACGGACTTCGATCCGCACAAACCCTTCATCGACACCTACACCTGGCGCTGCCGCGACTGCGCGGGGACGATGCGCCGCGTCCCGGAAGTGATCGACGCCTGGTTCGACTCGGGATCGATGCCGTACGCCCAGTGGCACTATCCCTTCGAGCACCAGGCCGACTACAAGGCGCACTTCCCGGCCGACTACATCTGCGAAGGCGTCGATCAGACGCGTGGCTGGTTCTACTCGCTGCTCGCGATCGGCGTGACGGCGTTCGACACGCCGGTCTACCGGCACGTCATCGTCAACGAGCATGTGCTCGACGTGCATGGGCAGAAGATGTCGAAGAGCCGCGGCAACGTGGTGGATCCCTGGAAGGTGATCGCCGAGCACGGCGCCGACGCGGTGCGGCTCTACCTGCTGGGCCAGAGCCAGGTATGGCTGCCCAAGCGCTTCGACGAGAAACAGATCCCCGAGGTCGCGGGCGGGTTCCTGAACACGCTGCGCTCGACCTACGACTTCTTCCGTCGCTACGCGCAGGAGTGGAATCCGCCGGCCGAGCAGGATGCGACGCCCCCGAGCGAGCGACCGGCGTCGGACCGCTGGCTGCTCGCCCGGCTCGACGAAGTGGTCACGACCGTCCGGCAGGCCTGGTCCGCGTACGATGTCACCGCCGGCGTGCGTGCGATCATGGACTTCGTCGGCGAGGACCTCTCGCGCTGGTACATCCGGCGCAATCGGCCCCGCTTCTGGGCGCCCGACCGGGCCACCGACCCGGTGGCGCTCGAAACCTTGCACGAGGCCCTGGTCGCCTCGGTGCGGATGCTGGCGCCGGCGGCCCCCTTCATCTCGGACTGGGTCCACCGGGCCCTGACGGGCACGTCGGTCCACCTGGCCCCATTTCCTGTGGACCGCGGTCATCGCGAGCCCGAGCTGCTGGCGGCGATGGGGACCATCCGGCGCCTGGCCTCCCTGGCCCGGGCGGCACGGGAATCGGGTAACCTGCGGGTCCGGCAACCCCTGGCGCGGATGCAGGTGGCCGTTCCGACGGGTGCCCAGGGCCCGGCCTTGTCAGACCTATTAGATATTCTGGCTGCCGAAGTCAACGTAAAAGACGTTCAGGTTGTGGCGTCCGACCACGATCTGGTGCGGCTGAAGGGCAAAGCGAATTTTCGGACCCTCGGAAAGCGCTACGGGAAAGACACCCCCAGGGCGGCCGCGGCAGTCGCGGCGCTCAAGCCCGAGGAGCTCCAGGTCCTGGAGCAGGGCGGAACGGTCCGCAGCGGCGAGTGGGAATTCCGTCCGGAGGATGTGACGGTCACCCGCGAAGTCGCGAGCGAATGGCTGGTACAATCGGATGGGCCGTACGTGGTCGCGCTCGATCCGCAGGTGAGCGATGACCTGATGCAGGAAGGATTGGCGCGCGAGGTGGTGAATCGCGTGCAGCGCCTCCGCAAGGAGGCGGGATATGATTACACGACGCGTATCGAGTTGAGTGTCGCCGGTGCCGAGGATGTGGTGGCCGCGACTCGCGCGTTCCAGGGATTCGTCGAGGGGGAAGTGCTGGCGCGCCGCATGGTGCTGGACGCCGCGCTCGACGAACCCGATTTGCAGCGTGACGTGGACATCGAGGGACGCCGGGTCACACTCGGGCTTCGGCGTCACGACGGACGAAAGGGCGGAACCCGCTAATGCCGACGAAATCGCACAAGGTGAAGGCCAAACCCGGCCTGAACAAGAAACAGTTGACCCATCTCGAGAAGCGCTTGCTCGAGGAGCGCGCCCGGGTGATCAAGGAGCTGGGTCACTACGGCGAGTCGTTCAACTCGAGCCTGCAGGCGTCCGACGGCGACCTCTCAAGCTATTCGTTCCATATGGCGGATCAGGGCACCGATGCGATGGAGCGCGAGAAGGCGTTCCTGTTCGCGTCGCAGGAAGGGCGCTACCTCTGGCACGTGAACGAGGCGCTGCGCCGGCTGTACAGCGCGCCCGAGCGCTTCGGGCGCTGCGAGCAGTGCGGGGAGCCGATCGGCTTCGATCGTCTGGATGCGCTCCCGCACGCGCGTCTGTGCATCAAGTGCAAGGCCAGGGAGGAAGATGGTAAACGCCGCTGAGCGCCGTCTGTTTTGGGGCACGGCGGTCGCGGTCGTCATCGCGGACTTCGTCACCAAACTGATCGCCGAGTCGTTTCTGGCGCGGCGCCTGCCGCTGCCGGTGATCGGCGACATCGTGCAGTTCCGCCTCGTCTACAACGAAGGCGCCGCGTTCGGGTTGCATGTCGGCGACAATTCGCGCTGGATCTTCCTCGGCCTCGCCATCATCGCCCTGTTCGTGCTCGCGTCGCTCGTGCGCGGCACGCGTCCCGGCGACCGGTTCCGGCTCACCGCGCTCGCGCTGGTGTGCGGCGGCGCCGTCGGCAATCTCATCGATCGGATCCGCAGCGCGCAGGGCGTCGTCGATTTCGTCGACGTCGGCCTCGGCGCCTGGCGGTGGCCCACGTTCAACGTCGCCGATTCCGCCATCACGATCGGCGCCATCGCACTCGGACTTTCGCTCTGGCAGGAAGGCCGCGCGCAGCATCGGGCGAAGGAGGCGCGGGCGGCGGAGCCTTGAGCGTCACTTTTTGTGTTGTGGTCAGGACTGAACGTCTCGATCGATTCCTCGCCGACCAGCTCGCCGTTTCTCGCACCCAAGCCGGACGTCTCATCGCCGACAAGCGCGTGCGCTCGGGCGATAAAGTGCTGCGGGCGTCCAACGAGCTCGAGCCCGGCACCGAAGTCACCGTCGAGTTTCCCCCCGAGGAAACGCCGCGCACCTACGCTCCGCATCACGCGGAGCTGCGGTTCGTCTACGAAGACGAGCACCTCGCCGTCCTCGACAAGCCCGCGGGTCTCGTCGTCCATCCCGGTCCCGGGCACTGGCACGACACCCTCGTCAACGTCCTGGTCGGGCGGGGCACCGAGCTGTCGGGCGGCGCGTCCGCTGCAGCGGGCCGGCCCGGGATCGTGCATCGCCTCGACCGCGACACGTCGGGGCTGCTCGTCGTCGCGAAAAGCGACTTGGCGCACCGTCGCCTCGCTGCCGCGATCGAGCGCCGGCACGTCACACGCGTGTACGCGGCGCTGGTGTGGGGTCACCTGCGCAAGAGTCCCGTCGACATCGAGGCCCCGATTGCGCGCCACCCGAAAGAGCGCAAACGCATGACCGTGGCGCAGGGCGGACGCCATGCCGTCACGCACGCCGCCCTCGTCGCCCGCTTCGCCCACGCCGATTTGCTGCGCGTGCGGCTCGGCACCGGGCGCACGCATCAGATTCGCGTGCACCTCGCGCACGTCGGGTGTCCCATCGTCGGGGATCGCGACTACACGTTTGGCGGCAGCCGGCGCGTGACGCCGTCAGCGCGCCTCGAAGCGGAGCGGCTCGAGGCACTCGCCCCGCGCCAGCTGCTGCACGCCGCTGCGCTCTCGTTCGCGCATCCGGTGACCGGCGTGCCGCTCGCCATCACGTCGGAATGGCCTGACGATGTGCGACCGGCGCTCGCTGAAGCGGCTGGCGACGCAAATTTGCTTGCTCAGCGCAACCCGTTGCAGTATCTTGGCTTCTTCGCATCCGATGAATGAAGGAACCCTCGGTTCAGCCCGATTGCTGGTGTTCCGCGTGGGAACGCTGGCGTGCGCGGCCGAGGTGGACCTTGTGCGGGAGATTCTCCCGCGCCTTCCAACGACGCGTATCCCGGGCGCGCCCTCCGTCGTCGCGGGGCTCGTCAATGTCCGCGGCACACTGGTGACGGTCGTGGAAGGGTGGCGTGCGCTAGGACAGCTCCCCCCCTCTGTCGGCCTCCCAACGGCAGCACAGGAATCGCAGGGGTCGACCATTATCCTCGAGCTGGCGAGCGGGGCCAGCGGGGAGAGCGGGCGGGGGGGGGGCGCAAAGGGCAGTGATGCGGATAACGGAGCGCACAAGCTCATCGGGTTTACGGTTGATGAGGTGCTCGATATGCTGGCTGGCGGGGATACCACGCTGGAAGGTCGGCAGGGGCTGCCGGGCGTCGATCCGACGCTGGTCCGCGCGGTAGGGCGCCGCAAGGGTGAGCTGGTTATCGTCCTCGACGTGGCAGCGCTGTTGGGCCCGATTCTGACCACTTAAGGAGCGAGCGGTGAGCCACACGGTTCTCGTCTGTGACGACGCCATCTTCATGCGCACGATGATCACCGACATCCTGGCGCAGGCCGGATTCGAGGTCGTCGGCGAGGCGGAAACCGGTACGCAGGCCGTCGAAAAATACCGGCAGCTCAAGCCGGACCTTGTCACGATGGACATCGTGATGCCCGACATGGGCGGCATTGATGCCGTCCGCGAAATCGTCAAGCACGACCCCGACGCCAAGATCCTGATGTGCAGCGCCATGGGCCAACAGGCGCTCGTGGTGGAAGCGATTCAGGCGGGCGCCAAAGACTTCGTCGTCAAACCCTTCCAGCCCTCCCGCGTTCTCGAAGCCGTGCAGCGCGTCCTGGGATAACCATGGACCTGTCGCAGTACGCCGAGCTGTTCCTGGCCGAGAGCCGCGAGCACTTGAGCGCCTGCAACCAGCTGTTGCTCGAGTGGGAGCGCCATCCGGCGTCTCCCGAACCGGTCGGCGGCATCTTTCGGGCGGTCCACACGGTGAAGGGCATGGCGGCGACGATGGGGTATGGGCGCGTCGCCGATCTGGCGCACCGCATGGAAAACCTGCTTGACCAGCTGCGCCGCGGCGGCCAGAAACCGAGCGACGAGATCCTCCAGCTGCTCTTCCGGGCGACCGATGCGCTGGAGAAGGCGGTTGGTGTGGCGGTTGCCGGTCGTGAGCGCGAGTTGGATTTCGGGACGATGCTCGCGGACCTCGAGCGTGCGTCCGCCGCCCCTGCGCCGCCAGCCGCCGCCGCCGCCGCGCCCCCCGCACCCGCCGCCCCAGTGGGGTCCGGTCGACTCGTCCAGGTCACCATCCGTCCCGAAGCGCCACTCAAGGGCGGTCGCGCGATGCTCGTCGTGCGCAAAGCCCAGACCCTGGGGACGCTGCATCGGATCCAGCCGTCTCCCGCCGCCTTCGAATCGGACGATTTCGACGGCCGGTTCGCGTTCGAGCTGGATAGCGCCGCGACGCCGGGCGACATCGAGGCCGCGCTGCGATCGGTGGGAGACGTCGAGCGTGTCACCATCGGCGGCGATGACGAGCACGTCACGCCCGGCGAGAGTGTCGCCGGTGCGACGGCGGGTGGTGGCCGCGGTCGCCACATTCGCGTGGACTTGCGGCGGCTCGACACGCTCATGGACCTGATCGGCGAGCTGGTGACTGAGCGCGGCCGTTTGAACGAAGTGGCCTCGCGCTGGGCGACGCGCGATCCCGAAATCGACGAGGTCGCCATTCAGATCTCGCGGCTCTCCGCCGACCTGCAGAACGAGATCATCCAGGCGCGCATGACGCCGGTGTGGCAGGTGTTCGATCGGTTTCCCAGACTGGTGCGCGACGTCGCGCGGCAGCTCGGCAAGCAGGTCGCGTTCCGCGTCGAGGGGAAGGAGATCGAGCTCGACCGCGAGATTCTCGACGAGCTGGGCGATCCGCTCGTGCACCTGCTGCGCAACGCCGTGGACCACGGCATCGAGCCGCCCGCCGAGCGCAAGCGTCGCAAGAAGAATCCCGAGGGGGAAATCGTGCTCGCCGCCGTGCGCGAGCGCTCCAGCGTCGCGATCAGCATTACCGATAACGGCCGCGGCATCGATCGCGCAAAGATTCTCGCGAAAGCGAAGCGCGAAGCCGTCGTCGGGCCGCACGTGGAAACGCTCTCGGACGATCAGCTGCTGCGGGTCCTGGCCCGACCCGGATTCTCGACGGCGAACGAGGTGACCAGCGTGTCGGGTCGCGGCGTGGGCATCGACGTGGCGATGACGCGGATCCGCGCGCTGGGCGGCTCGATCGAGATCCGCACGGAGCCGGGCACGGGGACGGCGTTCATTCTGCGGCTCCCGGTCACGCTCGCGATCGTGCGCGCGCTGATCGCGGCGGTGGGCCACGAGCGCTACGCGCTCCCGCTCACATATGTCGCGGAGACCGTGGAGTACGGCACGACGCCGCTCACGACCATGGAAGGCCGCGAGGCGATCGTGTTACACGACCGCGTCGTGCCGCTCGTCGATTTGCGCAAGCTGTTGGAGACGAATGGCGGCGCCCCGCCGCCGCCCCCGCGCCGCCCCGTGATCGTCCTGGAGATGGGCGAGCGACGCGCCGGCATTGTGGTCGATGGGATGTTGAGCCAGCAGGAGATCGTCGTGAAGGGCTTCGATGCGCCGCAGGGCACACTGCCGGTGTTCAGCGGCGCTACGATCATGGGTGACGGGGTGCCGGCGCTGATCCTCGACGCCGCCGGCCTGGTCTAGAGGAGGAGCAACGCATGGAAGATGTGCGCGATCTGAAAGCGTTGCAGCTCGACGCCCTCAAAGAAGTGGCGAACATCGGCGCGGGTCACGCCGCGACGGCGCTCTCGCAGCTCACGCACCGGCGCATCATGATCTCCGTGCCCGAGATCAACATCGCGCGGCTCGAAGACGTCCCCGGGCTGATCGGGGATCCGCAGGAAGTCGTCGCGGCGGTCCTGATGCACATGCTCGGCGACCTCACAGGCCGCACGCTGCTGCTCTTCCCGGAGCCGGTCGGCCGCAAGCTGTGCGACATGTTGCTGAAACGGCCCCTGGGCACGACGAAGGTGTTCGAGACGATCGAGCAGTCCTGTCTCAAGGAGTGCGGCAACATCCTCTCGGGTGCGTACATGAATGCGCTGTCCGAGTTCATGGGGATGCTGCTACTGCCGTCCGTGCCCAGTCTGGTGGTGGATCTCTCGGCCGCCGTCCTCACGACGACCTACCTGAACTTCGGGCACGACCGGGACTTCGTATTCTGTGTCGAGACGGAGTTCAGCATCGAAGCCCAGGACGGGTTGCGCGGTCATTTCCTGCTCTTGCCCGACTTGGCGTCTCTCAAAGCGATCTTCGACGCCATTCGCCTCTCCTAGGCTGTGACGGCACCCCCTCCGGTGGTCTCGGAGCGCGACCTGACGGTCCTGCGCTCTTTTGCCCGCCGGATCGACCCGTCCGACGCGGGGGCCCACAACAACCTCGGCGTTCTCTACTATCAAAAGGGCCTCGTGCCGGAGGCCATCGAGCAGTTCACGCGCGCGCTCGAGCTCGACCCGCGCATGCAGGTGGCGCAGCGCAATCTCGAGATTGCCTACCACAACACCGGTTTTTACGACCGTCGCGTCGCCGAGCTGCAGGAGCGCCTCCGCGGCGCGCCCGACGAGCGCGATCCGCGCTGGGAGCTGGGGCGCACCTATGCGATCCTGGGTGCCTATGACGAGGCGATCGCGGAGTTCGAAGCGCTGCTCGCCCACCGGCCGAAAGACGTCGCGGCCATCATTCAGCTCGGCCTGGCGGAGAAGGCGCGCGGCCGCCTGGAGATCGCGACCGAATGGTTCCTGCGCGCGGCCGAGGAAGAGCCCGACTCGTCGGTGGTGCATTTCTATCTCGGGGAGGTGTACTACAATCGCGGCCTCAACGAGCCGGCGCTGACGGCGCTCGAGCGCGCCGTCTCGGTCAATCCCGACAATGCCAACGCGCATTATCTCATGGCGTTCGTGCTCGGGGACATGGGCCGGCATCAGGACGCGCGCGCGGCATCGAAGCGGGCGATCCAGCTGAACCCGCCGCTCGCGCGGGCGCAGACCAATCTGTCGCTGGAGCGCTATCGCGCCGAGCGGCAGTCGGCGGAGCATCGCTTGCGCGAGCACCCCACGCCGGAAGTGGCTGAGGGCAGTGAGCTGGCGCATTACAACCTCGGGCTCGCGTTCCGGCAGAAGGGGTACTACGCCGAGGCGCTGCGGGAATACCGGCTCGCGATCGATCGGGGGGAAGACCGCCGCCTCGTGCGCCAGGCGATGGCTGAGGTGTACCTCTTGAAGCGCGACTACACCGACGCGCTCGATCTGTACGAGTCGCTCATTCATGAGATCCCCGAGTCCCCCAAGCTCTGGAACGAGCGCGGCGTGGTGCTGCACCAGGCCGGCCAGACGGCCGACGCGCTGACGTCGTATCGCCAGGCCACCGAAGTCGATCCGCGTTACGCCCTCGCGTGGAACAACGTGGGCGTGGTGCTGGCGCATCAGAGCGACACCGAGGATGCGATCGAGGCGTTCCGGAAGGCGTTGCAGCTCTCATCGGAGTTCGTCGGGGCCCGCTTGAACCTGGCGCTGCTGCTGACGCATTTGCGCCGCTTCCAACTCGCGCTCGAAGCGTACCGGCAGGTGCTGGCGGACCAGCCCGCCTCGGCGCCGGCGTGGAACGGCGTCGGGCTGGTGCTGGTGGAGCTGAAGCGCTTTCCGGACGCGCGCAACGCGTTCGTCCGCGCCGTGGAAGCCGATCCGCAAAACGCCGGCGCGCATTACAACCTGAGCTTCACGCTGTCCAACCTTGGCGACTACGACGGTGCCCTCCGGGCCACCAAGCGCGCGCTCGAGCTCGATCCTTACTACGTCTCCCAGAAGTTCGCGCTCGCGATCGATTTGCAGTACGAAACCGTGGCCATCGGCATCGTGCCCGAGATCTCCGCCGACGTCACCGCGGAGAATCTGGGCGGCGAGTTTGCGTTCGATCAGCGCCTGCTGGACAACATCTTCCAGGAGCTGGAGCCCCCCGCGGGCGCGACCGCCGCGCAGCACCCGGCTCCCGGTCTCGCGAGGAAGGTGGACGATCCGCTCGCGCTCGCGCGCGACTACGTGAGCAAGGGGATGATGGATCTGGCCGTGGCGGAAGCGAATCGCGCGGTCCAGCGCGGCGCCGACCGGGGCCAGGCCGCGACGCTGGTGGGCGACATTTACGCCCGGCGCGGACTGCACGGCGAGGCGTTGGAGCGTTACCGCGAGGCGCGCAAGCTCGATGCCACCAACTCGGCGGCCGCGCTCGGCGAGTTGAAGAGCCTGCTCGCCGCGCACCGCGGCGCCGAAGCGCTGCCCATCGCCGAGGAGTTGGTGGCCAACGCGCCGGAGGACGTCGACGTCCTCGTCGCCGCCGCCAAGGCCCGCGCCGCCACGGGCGATGCGGCCAGCGCGCTGACGGCGCTGCGCCGGGCGCAAACCCGGGCGCCGGCCCGGGCCGATCTGCACAAGCTCCAGGGGGACATCGCGCTGAAGGTGGGAGACCGGCAGGGTGCGCGCGCCGCCTACCGCGCGGCGCTCGATCTCGATCAAGGCTTCGTGCAGGTGTGGCTCGAGCTGGGCAGGCTGCACGAGCAGGACGAGGAGTGGCCGCAGGCGCGCGCGGCCTACGAAGCGGCGCTCGACGCGCTCCCGACATTCCATGAAGCAGGGCTCGCGCTCGCCGACCTGCTGCGTCGCTCGGGAAACGCGCGGATCGCCGTCGTGCGCCTGGCCGAAATGCTCGAGCAGGACGCCTATGACATGGACGCGCTTCTGCTCCTCGGCCGGGCGTTGCTCGACGACAAGCGCAACGACCGGGCGCTGGAGGCGTTCCGGCGCGCGCTGAAGTTCGATCCCGACCACACCGGCGCGCTCTTCTATCTCGGCGCGACCCTGGCCCGGCTCCAGCTCTATAGTGAAGCGGTCGCCGCCTGGGACCGCGTGACGCGCATCGATCCGGCGGGACCGTTCGCGCAGCGCGCGCGCATCCACGCGCGCACCGCGGTCGACCTGCAGCACATCTTCTCCACCTCGGACGCGGCCTAGCGCATGCCCATCGAAGGCCCGCTACGCGAGCTCGGTATCCACGACGTCTTCCAGCTGCTCGATCTGAGCCGGAAGACGGGGGCGCTGCGCGTCATCTCGGAGCTGCGACACAACGAGGGCACGATCTACTTCGACAATGGCGTCGTGGTATCGGCCGAGATCCGCAGCAACCCGCATCCGCTGGGGGCGCTGCTGCTGCGCACGGGCAAGATCACGGAAGCCGATCTCGAGCGCGCGCGCGACATGCAGCAGCGCCAGGGGGACAAGCGCCGCCTGGGAGAGATCCTCGTGGAGCTGGGCGTCATCACGCCGCGCGAAGTCGAACGCCAGATCCGGTTCCAGATCGAGGAAGTCGTCTTCGAGGTCATCAGCTGGAACGAAGGCTACTTCTCGTTCGCCGACAACGTCGAGAGCAACGTCCCGACGGAGTTGACCGTCCGGATCCCCGTCGAGGCGTTGCTCATGGAGGGCGCGCGTCGTATCGATGAGTGGTCGCGCATCGAGAATCGCATCGCGCACGTCGGCGTGGTGCCGTCGCTTGCGCCGCCCCCGGAGGGGGGCGGCGGGGAGCTCGACCTGCTGCCGCCCGAATGGGAGGTGCTGGCGTTGATCGACGGCGAGCGATCCGTGCGCGGCATCGCGACCGAGCTGGGGCGCTCGGACTTCGACGTTGCCAAGACGCTGTTCGGACTCGAAAGCGCCGGCGTCATCGTGCTCGTCGATCCTGGCACCAGCCGGCGCGGACGGGCGGGCGCCGCCGGGGATCTCGCTGAGCTTGTTGCTGAGCTCGTTGCCAACGCCGAGCGCGCGCTGCTGGCCAAGGATCTGGACGCCGCGCGCGCCGCCGCGGAACAGGCGAGCCACATGCAGCCGCAGGAGGCGACCCTGCACGTGTTGCTGGCCCGCATTCATCTGGCGCAGGGACACGCCTCCGCAGCCGCCGATGATCTGCGCCGCGCGGTGCGCCTGGATCCGCTGCTCGTGGCCGCGCATCGCCAGCTCGGGTTTGCGCTCGTCGCCATGGGCCGGTTCGCCGAAGCCATTGTCAGCTGGGATCAGTGGGACCGGTTGGCGAGCCGCAGCACCGACGAAGAGGCGCAGCGTCCCCAGGTCGAGCGCGCCCGGCAGGCGGCCCGAGTATTCGCCAATGGCTGACGATATCCGCGCCCTCTCGGCCCAGCTCGCCCAGGACCCCCAGAGCCTCGTGTTTCTGCGGCTGGGCGAAGCCTTGCGGCGCAAAGGTCAGCTCGATGCCGCGCTGCGCGTCGCCGTGAATGGGCTCGAGCGCCATCCCCACCTCGCCGACGCGCACGATCTGTATGCGCGCGTGCTGACCGACAAGCGCGACTACGAACGGGCGTTCGACGAATGGGATATGGCGGTGCGCATTGCCCCGAAACACACGGGGGCGCTGAAGGGGCTCGCGTTCCTGTACTTCAAAGTCGGCGACATCGCTCAGGCCGAAGCCCATCTCGAGCAGGCCCGGAACGTCGAGCCGGACGACCCGACCATCGATCAGGCGATTGCCATGATGCATGCGGGGGCGAGCACGCCGCCGGCGGAGGAGCCCCCTGACGCTCCTGCCGCCCCCGCGGCTCCTGTCGTCCCGGTCGCCCCTGTCGCCCCTGTCGCCCCTGCATCAGGTGGCGGCTCCCTCGATGAGGCGCGCGTCTTTGCCGGCCTCGAAGGTGCCAACGAAGGTCTCCTGCTCATCGACGGCGCGGGCCGGGTGCTCGGCGGCGCCCTCCGAGATCAATCCGGTGGGGAGGTCACCGACGCCGTGGCGGCCTATCTGGCGGGTGTGTCGCAGGAGGCCGCGCGCACCGCGAAGCTGCTCGGGCTGGGTGCGTGGCATGGGCTCGCGGCGGAAGGCCAGCACGGCAACGTCCATCTCGCGCATCCCACGCCCGACGCGTTGCTGCTCGTGGTGCGAGGGCGGGGCATGCCCCTGGGCCGGCTGTCGATCCTGGCGCAACGGGCGAGCGCGATGGCCCGCCGCTGGTTGGAGCAGCAAGCGTGAGCAAGGCGCTCGACATGATCACGCGTGTGCGTGGCGTCCGGGGCGCGATGCTCGTGTCGGCTGACGACGGACTGGTCGTCGCCGAGCAGTTGATGGAGGGGATCAAGGGCCCCGCGGTCGCGGCACTGGCCGCGAGCCTCGCCGGCAAGCTGCGCCGCGCCATGGACGCCGCCGGTACGGGCATGAGCGTGTTCTGGCATCTTCAGGCTGAGCAGGGAGCATTGCTGGTCGTCCCGAGTGGGAACGAAGGGGGCATCCTGGTCGTTGCGGTCGCGGAGCCGGACGTGAACATCGGGCTGGTGCGGCTCGAGCTGCTGCGCGCCGCGGAGGCGCTCGCATGAGTCCGCAGACGCGCGCCGTTGAGAGCTGGACGCTCCAGCCGCTCACCGATTTCGTACGCGAGTCGTCCGTGCGTCTCGTCCTCGTCCTGACGCCCGCGGGTCAGGTGCTGGCGCAATCCGGCTTCGCGCGCGCGGTCGACGTGATGTCGGCGGCGGCGCTCGCGGCGGCCATCGTCGCGACCACCGGTGAGCTCGCGCGGCAGCTCACGCAGCCGCCGTTTGCCGCGCTGAGCCATCAAGGGCCCAAGCACGGCTTCTTCCTCGCGACGTTCGTGACCGATCGCGGCACGCTGGCGGTGCTCGCGGTCTACGATCTCGATGTTTCATCGCTCGGTCTGGTGCAGTTATTCTATGAGCAACTCGCGACGGAATTGAAGGCGGCGAGCCCCAAGGGAGCGGTCCAGAAGCAGGTGCTGGCCGCGGACTTCGAGCGCGAGCTGACGGACAGCCTCAACACGCTGTTTGGGAGATAGCCCGTGTCCCTCGTCAACTTCACCGCCCGCGAGATCACGTGCAAAATCGTCTACTACGGACCGGGGCGGTCCGGAAAGACAACCAATCTCCATTACATCTATGGGCGCGTTCCGGAAACGCGCCGGGGGCGCATGGTGTCGCTCGCGACCCAGACCGATCGCACGCTCTTTTTCGATTTCCTGCCGATCGATCTGGGGCAGATCTCGGGGTTCTCGACCCGTTTCCAGCTCTACACGGTCCCGGGTCAGGTCTATTACAACGCAACGCGGCGCCTCGTGCTCCAGGGCGCGGACGGGGTGGTGTTCGTGGGCGACAGCCAGGCACGCCAGCTCGATGAGAACATCGAGAGTCTCCAGAACCTCCAGAGTAACCTGCTGGAGCACGGCGTCGACGTGCGCACCATGCCGCTCGTGATGCAGTACAACAAGCAGGATTTACCCCCCGAGCTGATTCTCACGCCCGCGGAGCTGGAGGACGCGCTGAATTTCCGCGGCGTGCCGAGCTTCGCCGCCGACGCGCTGCACGGCACCGGTGTGTTCGAGACCCTGAAGGCCATCTCGGAGCTGGTCTTGAAGAAGCTGGCGGCGGGGAGTCCCGCCGTATGACCAGCACGCTGCACCCGCGCTTTACATTCGAGACGTTCGTCGTGGGTGCCGCCAACCGGCTCGCGGTCACGGCCGGCCGCACGGTCGCCGAGAACCCGGGGTCCGCCTACAACCCCCTCTTCATCTATAGTGGCTCGGGACTCGGCAAGACCCATGTGCTGATGGCGGTCGGCCACGCCGCCAAGGCGATCGCCGCCCAGCTCCACATCGAATACCTGACCCTGGACGAGTATGTCGAGGCGTTCCACGCGGCGATTGCGGCGGGGCAGGGCGATGCGTTCCGCCGGCGGTTTCAAAACGTGGACGTGTTGCTGGTCGACGACGTGCAGTTCCTCACCAATCGCAAGGAGATGCAGGCCGAGCTGTTGCGCCTCACGGAAGCGCTCCAGCAGGCCGGGCATCAGATCGTGCTCGCCAGCGACCGACCGCCGGCGGAGATCGCGGACCTCGACGAGCGGCTGATCTCGCGGTTCTCGGGGGGATTGGTCGTGGACATGGGCATCCCCGACTATGAGACCCGCGTGGCGATTCTGCGTCGCAAGGCGGAAGAACGCGGCTCGAACTTCCCACCGGGCGTGCTCGAGACCGTCGCGAAGGTCGAATTCCCCAACGTGCGCGAGCTGATGGGCGCGTTGAATCGCCTGATTGCATTTCAGGCGGTCAACGACACGCCGATGAACGAAGACGCGGTCCGCAAAGTGCTCGGAATACCGGGGAAGGGGGGCGAGGGAGGGGGGAAGGGTACCCCTGCGCCAGCGCCCGCGTCTGGTGCCGATGAGTTTTCCCAATTCCTCACGGACGTCACGGCCACCGTCGGCAAAGCCGTCGAGGCCTGGCGCGCGCGGGTGGCGGAAGCCGTGCTGCGCTGGGAAGGCGAAGGCTATCGCACCGGCCGGCTCGAACAGCTGCTCGATCAGGAGACGCCGCCGGCGGTGGACGAGGCGATCGCGGCGTACGTGCAGGACGTCGAGCGTTTGAAAGCGCTGGAGGCGGAGGTCGCGGTGCTCGATCCCCAGGCGGCCGGGGATAAGGTGTTCCGCGACCCGGGCCAGCTGCAGGCCGCCGAAGCCGCCGCCGCGAAGGTGCGCGACGGTGCCGCGCCGCCCCCGGCGCCGTCCGCCGCCTTCCCGCTCGACGGCTACTGCGCCGGGCCTTCGAATGAAATCGCGCTCAAGGGCGCGCGCGATGTGATCGGCAAGCCGGGGAAGAAGTACAACCCGCTCGTCATCGTGGGGCGGAGCGGTCTCGGGAAAACCCACCTCTTGCACGCGATGGGACTCGAGCTCGCCAAAAAGAAAAATGCCGTCGTCGCGTGTCTCTCGACCCAGCAATTCGTCGACGAGCTGATCGCCGCGATCGACGGCAATCGCGTGGACTGGTGGCGCGCCCGCTACCGGCGGGCCACCGCGTTTCTGCTCGACGACATTCAGCTGCTCGCGGGGAAGGAGCGCACGCAGGAAGAGCTGTTCAATCTCTTCAACCAGTTCCTCGATGCCGATCGCCAGCTCGTGTTCACGGCGCCCGCGCATCCGAATACCCTCGACGGATTGGAGGAGCGGATCGTGTCGCGACTCGAGGGCGGGCTGGTGGTGGAGATCCAGGAGCCCGACAAGGGGCTGAAGCGGACGGCGCTGGAGCGCCTGCTGAAGAGCCAGCGCGTGACCGCGGACGCGGCGCTGCTCGACTACCTCGTGGATCGCCCGGTCGAATCGGTCCGCAACCTCGGCGCGCTGGTGCAGCGGGTGATCGAGGCGGCGGCCGCGCAGGATGCGCCCGTCACCGCCGGGCTGGCGCGCGACGTGTTGGAGGGGGCGCCCGCCCCGCGCCGCACGTTGGGAACGCGGACGAGCGGCATCGTCGTCTCGAGCGCCGGCGGCGTGCGCAGCCGCGAAAAGATGGTGTGGGACTGGCCCGCCGCCGCGGACCGCGTGATCGAGGACATGCGCTGATGGCGATCAAGGGGTCGCTCAAGGAAGCGTCGCTCCCCGACGTGCTCCAGCTCCTGGCGCTGGGGCAGAAGACCGGGTGCCTGTCGATCGCCGACCGCTCGAACTTCGGCTACATCTACTTCGACAAGGGTCGGATCAGCTACGCCTCGATCGTGAACCGCCGCGACCGCCTGGGGGATATCCTCGTCAAGCACGAGAAGATCACCCAGGACCAGCTCGACGCCGCCATCCATCGCCAGGCCCGGGAGCGCGACAAGAAGCTGGGCGAGATCCTCGTCGGCCAGAACGTGCTCTCGCAGCAGGAGCTCGAGCGCTACATGCGGATGCAGATCGAGGAGTCGGTGTACTACCTGTTCACCTGGACGCAGGGCACCTTCAATTTCGAAGCCGACGTCCGGCCGGAACAACAGGACTTCCTCGTCTCGATCAATCCGGAATCCCTGCTGCTCGAAGGCGCCCGCCGCGTCGACGAGTGGGGGCTGATCGAGAAGAAGATCCCGTCCTTCGACCTCATCTTCCTCGTCGACCGCGATCGCCTGGCGATCAGCGATGCCTCGTTGACGGAGATGCAGGAGCGGCTGTTGGGGCTGCTCGACGGGTCGCGCGACGTCAATCAGGTGATTGAAGACTCCGGGCTCGGCGAATTCGAAGTCGGCAAGGCGCTGTACGGACTGGTGACGGCGGGATTCCTGCATCGCGCGGGTCGCTCGACCAGCGCCGAAGACGTGAAGATGACCGACGCCCGGATCGACGAGCATCGCAATCTGGGGATCGCGTTCTACAAGACCGGGATGCTCGACGAGGCGGCGCGCGAATTCCGTCGCGTCGCGGAGCTGCGCGTGAGCGACGCGAGCGCCCACTTCTTCATCGGCCTCGTCGCCTTGAAGCAGGCGCGCTGGCGCGAGGCGATGGAGGCGCTGCGGTTGGCGGCCGAAAAGGGCGGGTCCCGGCCCGCCGTGCTGCATAATCTGGGGCTGGCCTACGAGCAGCTCGACCGGCTGGACGAAGCCGAGGCCGCATACGCGGAAGCGGCGTCCCGCGCCAAGACCGACCCGCGCGTGTTCGTGGGGTGGGGCATCGTGGCGCTGAAGCAGAACGATTTTGCCGGCGCCGCGGGGCGGTTGGACCGCGCCCGGGAGCTCTTCGCCGAGAGTGTCCCGCCCATGTGGTATTGGGCCCGCGTGCTCGCCGCCGCCGGCGCGGGAGACTTCGAGACCGCGGAGCAGGTCGCCGCGCAGGCGGTCGAGGCCCATCCACAGAACGGCGTGCTCCGCAACAATCTCGCCGTGCTGCACGAGCTGGCGGGCGACCTGGCCAAGGCTGAGGAGCTGGCGCGCGCCGCCGTGCGCGACGAGCCGTCGCTGCCGCAGCTCTCGAAGAACCTCGGTGACCTCGCGTATCGCGCGTCGCGCTACGACGAAGCATGGACCCTGTACCAGCGCGCGATCGATCTGTCGCCCGAGCTCGGCGACGACGTCTACTTCAAGCTCGGCAACATCGCGTACAAGCGAAACGACCGCGAACAGGCGAGCGAGCTGTGGCGCCGCGCGCTCGAGCTGAACCCCAAGCACGAGCTCGTGAAAGCGAATCTGGACACACTGAGCTCACTGTCGTGAGCACGGGAGGGGCGGACGAGCGCGCCTTTCTCGCGCTCACGGAGAAGATTTCGCGGGCGCGCGGGGTGAGCTGCGAGTCGTACAAGAACAAGTGTTTGAAACGCCGCATCGCGGTTCGCATGCGGGCGCGCGGCGTCCACACCTACGCCGATTACGGCGAGCTGCTCGATCGGGATGCGCGCGAGTATCAGGAGCTGCTCGACGCGCTCACGATCAACGTCACCAAGTTCTTCCGCAACTCCGAGACCTGGGAGGCGCTGCGGCCGTATCTCGTCAGCCTGGCGTCGAACCGGCCCGAGCTGCGCGTCTGGTCGGCGGGCTGCGCGTCCGGCGAAGAGCCGTACACGATTGCGATCCTGCTTCTGGAAACGCTGGGCGAGGGGCGCGCGTCCATCGACGCGACCGACATCGATCGCCTCAGCCTCGAGCGCACGCGCCAGGCCCGGTATCCCCAGACGGCGTTCAGCGAAATGCCCGCGGATTTGCAGCAGCGCTATTTCCGCGATGGACAGCCGATCCAGCCGGTGCGCGATCTCGTGCGCGTGCTGCCGCATGACCTGACGCGCGACCCCCCGCCCAGGCCGGTCTACGACCTGATCGTCTGCCGGAACGTCGTCATCTACTTCGAGCGGGCCGCGCAGGAGCGCCTGTTTCAGACGTTCGCGCACACACTCGCGCCGACCGGAGTCCTGGTGTTGGGGAAGGTCGAAACCTTGTTTGGACCCGCGCGCACCCGGCTCACGGTCGAGGATCCGCGCGAGCGGATCTATCGAAAACCCGCGGCCTCGTGACGGACGTCATCGTCAAGGTGGCGGACTGGGCGGCCGAGCGGGGGGACGGCGTGCTCGTGACGCTCGGGCTGGGCTCCTGCGTGGCCATCATGCTGCACGATCCGCAGGCGAACGCCGGCGCCATGGCGCACGTGCTACTCCCATCCACCAGTCTCGTCCGCGACACCAGCAACCAGGCGAAATTCCCCGAGACCGCCGTGCCGCTCTTGATCGACCGGCTCAGCCGCCTGGGGGCCGACCGTCGCCGCCTGGTTGCCAAACTCGCGGGCGGCGCGAGCATGTTCAGCCAGCTCGTCACGCCCGGCTCGATCCAAATGGGCGAGCGCAACGTCCTGGCATGCCGGAACGCGCTGCGCGCGGCCCAGATTCCGATCCTCCAGGAGTCGGTGGGTGGCGACCGGGGGCGCAGCATCCGCTTTCACGTGCGGGACGGACGCGTGGAAATCCGCTCCGTGGGTGCCGGTGTCCATGTCATCTGAGCAAGCGACGGTGCTCGTGGTGGACGACAGCGCGCTCATGCGGCGCGTGCTGGTGGACGTCCTGGGTGGCGGCGAAACGGGGCAGGGTGAGTTTCGCGTCGTCGCGACGGCGCGCGACGGCGTGGACGCCATTCGCAAGGTCCACCAGTACCAGCCGGACGTGGTCACGCTCGACCTCGAGATGCCGCAGCTCGATGGCTTGGGCGCCATCGGCTACATCATGTCCGAATCGCCGCGACCCATCGTGGTCGTCAGCGCGCACGCCGGTCCCGGCACCCAGGCCGCGATTCGCGCGCTCGAGCTCGGGGCTGTGGAGATCGTCGCCAAACCGCCTCCGAGCGAGGGCGTGGGTGGACACTCGCGCGCGGCCCTCGCCGCCCTCGCGCCCCAGCTCGTCGCGGCCGTGCGCCGCGCCCTGGCCGCCGACGTATCGCACGTCCGCGTGCTGGCGCGGCCACCGGCGCCGGTGGTGCATCCACCCGAGCTTGCCCTGCGCGGCCGCGCGACGCTCGCGGTCGGCATCGCCGCATCGACCGGCGGCCCGCGCGCGCTCACCGATCTCATCCCGCGCCTGCCCACCGGGCGTGGCGCCGCCGTGCTCGTCGTGCAGCACATGCCGCCGGGGTTCACGCGCAGTCTCGCGGAGCGACTCGATTCGATCAGTGCGCTGCGCGTGGTTGAGGCGGACGACGGCGCGCCGGTCGTCGCCGATACGGCATACGTGGCGCCGGGCGATTATCATATGCGGGTGCGGTCCGCTTCCGATGGTCCGATCATCGCGCTCGAGCAGTCCGCGCCCGTCCATGGCGTGCGTCCCGCGGCGGATCCGCTGTTCCGCTCGCTCGCCGACGTCTACGGTCGGCGCAGCGTGGGCGTCGTCCTGACCGGGATGGGCCGCGACGGCGCGGACGGTCTGCGCGCGATGCACGATGCCGGCGCCACCGGCATCGCGCAGGACAAGGAGACCGCGATCATCGCGGGCATGCCGAATGCGGCGGTGCAGGCCGGCGGCGTGGACGTCGTCCTGCCGCTCGGCCACATCGCCGAGCGGGTCGGGGCCGAGCTCTCCCGCCGGAGCGGCCGGTGAAGGGCTATCTGTTGGTGCGCGCGGGAGGACAGCCGTACGGCCTGCCGGTCGCACGCGTGCTGGAAGTCGGCGACGCCACCGAGGTGCTCAGCATTCCCCGTACGCTGCCATCGGTGCGCGGGCTCACCCCGCTGCGGGGCCGGCTGGTGCCGCTCGTCCATCTCGGCGCCTTTCTGAGCGGCGGCGATGTGCCGGTTGCCGAAGGAAACGCCGTGCGCACTGTCGTCCTGGTGGAGTTGGGGCGCGGGGCCGGCAAACAGGTCGCCTTCGAAGTCGACGACGTGGATGCGGTCGTGCGCGAACAGCCGCTGCCGGTCCCGCGCGGCCAGGCGCTCCCGTGGGCGTCAGGCGTGGCCGAACAGCCGGAGGGACTGGTGCCGATTCTCGATCTTGACGCGCTGGGAGATCGCATCTGATGGTGACGACGGCCAGCGGTGATGACGTCCAACTGGTGACGTTCAAGGTGGGTGGCCAGGACTTCGCGTTCAATATTTTCCAGGTCGAGCGCATCCTGCGATACGAAGCGCCCGCGCCACTGCCCAAGGCGCCGGACTTTCTCGAGGGCGTGCTGCAATATCAGGGCGCCGCGGTGCCGCTCGTCGATCTGCGCAAGCGGCTGAACGCGGCGGCGCCCCTGCGCGAGGACACGCGTACGGTCATTCTCGAGTTCGAGGGCGGGAAGATCGGCATGATCGTGGACGCCGTCACGGAGGTGCTGCAGGTGGCCGCGCAGGCGGTCACCCCGCCGCCCGGGATCGTGAAGGGCCTCGCGGCCGAGTACATCGCCGGCCTCGTCGTGCAGAACGGTCGGACGATCATCGTCCTGAACACCAACAAGCTGCTGAATTCGAAGGAGAAACTCGCGCTGCAGGCGGCGTCATGACCGATGCATCGACACCGGTGGCGTCGCTGCGCCGGGAATACGACGCCATCGCGCGGCAGCTCGAGGGCGCGCCGGGCGGGGCCGAGCGCGAGGCCGCCAAGCGCGAGATCATCGCGTTCTTCAAGAAAGTGGACGGGATGCTGGGTGAGCTGACGCAGCTCAAGGAAGACATTCGCCAGCTCGTCGACAAATTCAAGCAGCTCGCCGCCGACACGAAGCAGACCGTCGCGCCGGAGTTCACCGGGCAGCGCCCCGTGCTCCATGCCGATCACATCGGCGCCACCACCTTCATCGAGAAAGGGTGGAGTCTCATCTCGCTCGGCGACCACGCCGGCGCGATTCAGGCACTCACCAAAGCACTGCAGCTCTCGCCCGGAGAGACGCAGGCCGAATCGCTGCTCGGCTGGGCGCAGATGCTGCATGAGGACTACGACGATGCCCTCGCCACCTTCCAGAAGGTCCTGATCAAGGAGCCGGCGAACTCGCTCGCGCGGATCAACGTCGGGTACATCTGTTTGAAGAAGCGGATCTTCGGCGAGGCGATCGAGCATCTGTCCAAGGCCATTCGTCTGGACAACGACAAGAAGGCGACGCTGTACGCCCATTTCTATCTCGGACTCGTCTATCTGCAGCGGGCGATGTACGAAGACGCGCAGACGTTTTTCGAAAAAACGCTCAAGCTGGGCCCGAACCTGATCGAGGCGTACTACGAGCTCGGGCGCGCGCATTGGCTCGCGGGGGATCAGGACAAGGCCAAGTCCACATGGCAAGACGGCTTCAAGGCGAACAAGTTCAATCCCTGGGGCAAGAAGTGCTCGGAGATGCTGGAGCTCGTCGCCAAGGGCGGGGAGCCACCGCGAGACTAGCCCTCATCGCCCTGCTGGTGCAGGGTGCCCTCCCGACCGTGACTCAAGTCGGTCGCGTCACGGCGGTAGCCTGGCCCGGACAGGAAGCGTTGGCGGTTGCGATCGCGGAAACGGCGGATCGCGCGCGCGATTTCCCCGGCATCGGCGCGCTTCCCGATCGTCCGATTCGCATCATCCTCACGCCCAGTCGAGCCACGTACGACTCGCTCACGCGCGGTCGCCTCCCACTGTGGAGTGAAGGCGCTGCCTACCCCGACGCCGGCACGATTGTGTTGCTAACCGACAAACCGTCCAACCGCCCAACCGCCGCTCTGCGGCACGAGCTCGCCCATCTTGCGCTCCGTTGGCACGTGGGGCCCCGCGCCCCGCTGTGGTTCGAGGAAGGGTACGCGGCGGTCGCGGCGTGGGAGTGGAATCGATTCGACGCGCTGCGTCTCAACTGGCAGCTCGCGCGTGGCGTGCGGATGGACCTCGAGGACGTGGACCGGGCGTTGCGAGGGGCGCGCGGCGACGCCGAGGCGGGGTATGCCCTCGCCGCGACGGCTGTCCTGCTGCTGCAGCGGTGGGGCGGGGATCGGGGGCTGGAGCCGCTCCTCACCAACCTGGCGCACGCCGAATCGTTCGACGCGGCGCTGCGCGCCACCTACCACGTCACGGAAGGGGATTTCGAGCTCCGCTGGCAGCGGGACGTAGGGTCGCGCTACGGCTGGTTCTCGTGGGCCACTGCCATGGGCTTCTTTTGGCTGGCGATCGGGAGCCTGGTGGCGGCGTTGATGATGCTGCGCCGCCGGCGTGACCGCGCGAAGCGCGCGGCGTTGGCGAAGGACGAACGTCCGGAGCAAGCCCAACTGCTTGACGAGCTTGGGATTAACGAATAGACTCCACCCGCTTATGGCCGACCAAACGCTCGCTCGTTCGCGCCTGCGGTTCGGACCGAAGAACTACATCGTTCTCGGCAGCGCGCTGGTATCGCTCGCGGTCGGTTACTGGTTGTTGTCGCAAGGATCGACGACGCTCGCGCCGGTGCTGCTCGTCCTGGGCTACTGTGTGTTGTTTCCGGTGGGCCTGGCCCTCTAGCAGCCCCCCGCCCCCGCCGCGTGGCACGGGCGAATAGCTCAGCGGTTCAGAGCGCCTGCCTTACACGCAGGATGTCGGGGGTTCGAATCCCTCTTCGCCCATTGGTGTAGCAGCATGTAACGGAGGAGTGAACACGGTGAGAGTACTTCAGTTTGTCGTTGCTCTGATGCTCGGCGTCGCGACGACGGCAGCCGCCCAGCTCGCCGCGCCGCAAGCGCCGAGTCAGCGACTGTTGGTGATGCCGTTCCAGGCATCGGCCGCCGATTCTGCCGGCGCGATCGCGTTGTCCGATGCGGTGCGCGATCGGCTTACGGCGCTGGCCAAGAGCAAAGTCATGGTGGTCCCGAAAGCAAAGCTGTGCGAAGCGCTTAAGGCCTCCGGCTTCCCCTGCGACGGATTGCTCGACGAGCAGCAGGCCAAACAGCTCGCGCGGTTTCTTCAGGTGCATTCCTATCTGATCGGCACGTACGCGAAGAAAGGCGCCACGCTCGAGGCGGACGTGCATTTGATCGATATCGCCAGCTCCGGGATCTCGGGCGTGTTCCGGGTGGCCGACGCGAATCCCGGTACCACCGCGGCGCTGGCCGAGCTGATCGCGCAGCGCGTCGCGAACATCGTGCGCCTCAGCGAGCCGATTCGTAACTGCACCGAAGAGCGGAGACTACAAAAGTTTGCGCGCGCGCGCAGCGAAGCGAACAAGGCGCTCGCCGTCGATCCCAACTCCACGGGCGCGTGGCTCTGTGTCGCGACGATTTATGAAGCGCAACGGCTGCCGATCGACAGCGTCATCGTCGCGTCCCAGCGCGCGCTCAAGGGCGACTCGTGCAACGGCACGGCGTGGGAGAACATCGCGCGCGGGTATCAGCAAAAGGGCGACACCGTGAAGATGGTGGACGCCTTCATCTCACAGCTGTGCGCCGAGCCACGCAACATCAGCAAGTATCTGGGGATCGCGCAGCTGCTCCGTCAGCAGAAGGACTTTGACAGGGCTGTCGAGGTGCTCGACCGAGGACTCAAGGTCGCGCCGGGTGACACGCAGCTCCTCGATCTGAAGCTCACGATCTGCACGGAGGCCGGCAACTATCGCTGCTCGTCGCGGGTCTTCCTGACGAAAGCGCAGCACGACACGACCCTGCAGGCGGACACGACGTTCCTGAAGCCGGCGATTGGGGCGGCGCAACAGGCCGGCGATACGAGCGCGCTGATTTTCTTCACGGGCGCGGCGGTGCAGCGTTTTCCGAACAACGTGAGCTTTACGAAGGCACGGGCTGGCGCGTTCGAGCTCGCCGGCAGTCCCGACTCCGCGCTGGTCTACTATAAGAAAGCGCTCGCCGTCGACTCGCACGATGTCGCCACGAGCCTGCAAATCGCCAAGATTCTGATCGATCGGGCGGTCTACGATACGGTGGCGGCGCGCAGGTTCCGCGAGGCGAAGGACACAGTGGCGTTGCGCCGGCTGCAGGAAACGTTTGCCACCCGCGTGGATTCCGCACGGCCCTATCTCCGCCCCGGGCTGAACGCGCCCGATTCGACGCAGCGTCTGGCAGCGGCCGTGATCATGCTGACGGGCGGCTCCAAGATCGCGCAGGCCCAGGCGTACCCCGGGGCGTATCCATGGCTCGACACCCTGCTTCAAGTCGTCGCGCCCAAGAACCCGGCGGATACGGTGGGGCCCAAGCAGCAGGTGCGCGTCAACGCGAGCTTCTGGTACGGTCTGTCGTCCGTGTTGACGCTCAACGGACCGTATCAGGACATGGCCAAGGAGAAGGTTAAGGCGCAGCAATGCCCGAAGGCGCGGGCGGTCTTCGACCGGCTCGCCCGCACGAAGGGGGCGCTACAGCTGGGCCGGCGTGTCCATCCGCCGACCGCCGACCAGATGCTCGGCTTTGTTGCTCAGTACGAGAAGTCAAAGCAATCAGTGCAGCGGGCGTTTAAATGCTCGCCGCCGTTGAATTGACCTGACCCCCGGTCTATATTCCGGCGCTCCGTAAGGGGCGTGGCGCTGGGGGGCTGTAGCTCAGCTGGTTAGAGTGCCGGTCTGTCACACCGGAGGTCGCGGGTTCGAGCCCCGTCAGCCCCGCTCATGGACTCCCTGATTCACGAACCCCCGCCCCTGATCGGCGGGGGTTTTCTTATGTTGGAGCGTGCCCACGGCCGCTTCTGAACCGATTTCCTACCACGTTCCCGTCCTCACCGCGGCCGTGCGGGCCTGGGCCGAAGGCGGCGCGCGCGCTGTCGATGCCACCCTCGGGGGCGGCGGACACGCGGCGATCTTGCGGGGACTCGGGGCCCGCGTCTTGGGGATCGATCGCGATCCCGAAGCGCTTGCGGCCGCGCGGCACCGGCTTGGCTCAGAGGGCATCGAGTACCTCGAAGGCTCCTTTGCCGCTCCTGCCGCCCTTGCCGCCATTCAGGCATTCCACCCCGACCGCATCCTGCTCGACCTCGGCGTAAGCTCGCATCAGATCGACAGCGCCGAGCGCGGGTTCACGTTCCGTCCCGGCGCACCGCTCGATATGCGCATGGGAGGAAAGGGGAAGGGGGATGGGGGAAGGGGCATTGCTGCGCGCGACGTCCTGAACTCCTGGCCCGAGGCGCGACTCACGCAGGTCTTTGCGGACTACGGCGACGAGCGACGCGCGCGCGGGCTCGCGCGCGAGGTCATCCGCCGCCGGCAGCGCGAGCCGTTCATTGTGAGTGACGACTTCGTCAACGCGATTCGCGCGGTGCTGGGACCGCGCTCGGGTCCCCCCGATTTCGCGCGCCTGTTTCAGGCGCTCCGCATCGTAGTGAACGACGAGCTGGCCTCGCTCGAGGCCGCGCTGCCGCGGTTGCGCGACGCGCTCACGCCGGGTGGCCGTCTGGGCGTGATCACGTACCACTCGGGCGAAGATCGCATCGTCAAACACACGTTCCGCGAGTGGAGCCGTGATTGCATCTGCCCGCCGCGTCAACCGGTGTGCACCTGCCGCGGCCGCGCGCTGGGACGCGTGCTCACCAAGAAGCCGGTCGTGCCTGAGGCCAGCGAAGTCAGCGACAACCCGCGCGCCCGTTCGGCGCAATTCCGAGGGTTCGAGTCCGGTGGCGTTTAGAGGCCGGCACTGGATCGCGTTCTGGCTCGTGGCGCTGCTCGCGGCGCTGTGGCTGGTCATCGCGCGTCAGACGGCCGCGCTCAATGCGGCCCGGGAGCTCAACGATCTGCGCGAAGAGCGCGCCGCCCTCGAGGGCCGGCGCGCCGAGCTGGAGCGACGCGTGCGCACCGCGCAAAGCAGGGCCGTGTTGCTCCCCAGGGCGCAACAGCAGGGACTCCGCCTGCCCGCCGATACCGAAATCATCCTGATTCCCGCGCCCGGCGCGCCCACGCCGGCCGCCACCCCGCGTCGCTGATGGCCAAGCCGCTGGTGCGGTTGCGCGTCGTCGAAATCGGTCTAGGGCTCGCCCTGCTCGCGCTGGTGGGACGGGCGGCGCAGGTCCAGTTGTTGGAAGGGCGCCGCTATGCGGCCGCCGCCAGAGCACAACGGACCGAGCAGGTCGTGCTCGAGGCGCGCCGCGGCACGCTGTTCGACCGGCACGGCACCGCGATCGCGCTCACGCAGGAGACGTATCACGTCGGCATCGCCCCCAACGAGCTGCGCGATCAGGCGCGCGACGTCCCCAAGATCGCGCGCCAGCTGCATCTCCCGGTGGGCGACGTGCAGCGCGCGATGCGCAAGCGCTACGCCTGGTTCGCGGGCCCGTTCACCGCGCTCGACGTCCAGCCGATTCGCGCGCTGCGCGGCGTGCACCTGGAGCCCGTGCTGCGCCGGTTCTATCCCTCGCGTGAGTTTGCGCGCGCAGTGATTGGGAGCGTGGGGGAGGATGGGCGAG
>Ga0137465_1000259_pt1 | contig 32194 bp, 37 predicted proteins | sample EasRivERMGT828_2_FD_104906 | JGI IMG/M metagenome (GOLD analysis project Ga0137465, IMG submission 104906) | Soil microbial communities from meander-bound floodplain in the East River, Colorado, USA - East River MetaG ERMGT828_2 | ecosystem: Environmental > Terrestrial > Soil > Floodplain ... | reverse complement strand
GCTCCCAAAGGGCCCTCGCACTCCGATTGCCGAGCCCGGCTTCGCCTGGCAGATCGCGCGGCTCACATCTCCGACGGCCCGTACCGTGTGTGTGATGTTGTCGCGCCGCGCGGGATCTCCGCTGATCGAGATCGGAATCTCGCCGGCTCCGAATACATAAAGCATCATGAACTGCCCGGGACGCCATGCCTTGACGTCCTCTCCATTTGTAGACGCAAGCTCCAGCGTACGTGTGTCGGCCGTCTCCTTGCGGTTCTTCCGAACGCGGAAAGGCGCCGTCAGCATCGGCTCAATGAGGGGCGCTTCCATAAAGATCCAGAAGTTGCAAACGCGCGGCCTGCAGGCGCTTCATGAAGACCTGCGCAAAGCGCTTCATGAAGTCGTAGCCCATGGCGGGATCGCGCTCGCACTTCCCTCGCAAGCACTCGCCATCAAAACTGATCGCCCGTACCTGCTCGATGGCGCGCAGGTCAAACGTCCAACGATACGGCGGAAACAACCATGACCAGCCGAGGATATCTCCCGCCTCCACGGTCTGAAGAATAAGGGGACCGCGTTCGGGCGAGTGGAGCTCAATCGACACGCGTCCATGACGGATCGCGAAGAACTCGTTGGCAGGATCATCGGTCTTCGCGAGGAGTTGTCCCGTATCGAAACTCACATTCTTCCCGCATCCGGCAATAAGCGTTCGATACGCATCTCCCATCTCTTTGAAGAACTGATGCTCTGCAAGGAGCGCGTCAATGTCCTTTTGCACCGTCGGTCTCCCGAATCGCGCGGACCTCTTCGGTGATGTCGATGCCAACCGGACACCATGTAATGCACCGGCCACAACCGACGCAGCCCGACGTCTGAAATTGATCGATCCAAGTAGCCAGCTTGTGCGTCATCCATTGCCGATAGCGCGAGAGAGTCGTAGGTCGCACCGTACCTCCGTGGATGTATGAATGCGCCGCAGTGAAGCAGGAATCCCAACGCCGCCAGCGCTCAGTGTGATCGCCTGTGAGGTCCGTTACCTCTTCTACCGTGCTGCAGAAGCATGTGGGACACACCATCGTACAGTTTGCGCATGACAGGCACCGGGCGGCAACGTTATCCCACCGCGGATTTTCCATGTTGCGATAGAGGAGGTCCTTAATGCCGGAGGTTTCCATCGTTCGCCCCATTTGCGCAACAGCGCGTTCGACCATACGGTGCGCGGCGATGTTGTCGTTATCCGTTGCAAGTCGAGTGTGAAGTTCCCCGGCTACTTCCTCCCCTCGTTCACTTCCGGCCTCGATCAGAAATTCGTGCCGCCCGTCTTCGAGAATCTCCGTAAAAGCGAGATCGTAGCCCGTCTTGGCCAATGGCCCAGTGTTCATCGAAACGCAGAAGCATGTGCGGCCAGCTTGGCCGCAGTTGACAACCACGATAAAGGCCGCTTCGCGCCGTGCCTTGTAGGTTGGGTCCACATACGGTCCGTTGAGAAACGTACGGTCCTGAACTGCGATCGCGTTGAGGTCGCACGCCCGCACTCCAATGAATGCATACGGGCCCGCTTGATCAGCAGGCGCCGTCGCAATGAAGCCATCGGGCGTGCGCTGTGCCTTCATGAGTAGTGTCGAAGGAGGGAACAAGTACCGTTTCCAGGATTGCGGACCGACGGTGTAGCCAAACCGAGCCTCGTCGTTTCGTTTTTGCAGGCGATAAGTTCCACCGTCTTGTTCGTCGGTGTAACCGATCGGGAGATCCTGTTCAGATCGAATCTCTTCGTAGACGATCGCGCCCTCACGAACGGTCGGACCGATACATGTGTATCCGCGCCGTTGAAGTGCGTTTAGCAAGAAATGAACACAATCTTTCGCGGCGACTCTAGCCATGTGTGGAAAAACGAGCATAACACGCGCTCTTCATGCCGCTTAACGCTTCCTGGGATGCGGATCATGAGAGCGGTTTCGGTGGCTGGCAGGATTTATGTTGTTTCCAGAGGGGCCATAAACTTCATCAGCGCTACAACTTCCTCATCGCTGACCTGATCGAAGCGCTGATAAAAAGCACCGACTGCCCCAAACCATGGAGGAATATACAAAACGACAAGATCATCAACTTCAGGCCGCAGCTTGTCCACGGTTTCAGCAGCGGCCACTGGAACGGCAACAACGAGCTTCTGTGGACCGCGTCCGCGTATCTCGTGAATGGCGGCGCTCATGGACAAGCCAGTCGCCAGACCATCATCGACGATGATCGCGATTTTATCCTTTATTGCAACTGATGCGCGGCCCTGAAGAAACAGTGTTCGCCGACGCCGCGCTTCCTTCAGTTCTGCTGCAGTCGCGCGATCGAGCCAATCTTTATCCAAAGCGGCAACTTCGTCAGGATTCGTCACCACATATCCGTCTTCGGCCACTGCCCCGATCGCGTACTCATGCTGGAATGGATGTCCGATTTTCCGAACGACAATCAGATCCAAAGGAGCTTCGAGCGCGCGGGCCACTTCAACGCCAAGTACAACGCCACCACGCGGAAGGCCATAAACAACAACGGGCTCGCCTTTGTATCCGATGAGAGCTTCAGCGAGTCTTTTGCCGGCATCTATGCGATCTACAAACATGTTCCCCCGCAATCACGCCGTCCTAGCGGCGCTGGCCCGTGCGTTTTCCGGCAAAACTGACCACGGATATCTCTTTGTCAGCACTCCGAATACCGAAGGATTCGCGATCTGTTCGCATGTCGATTCCTGCATGGTTCGTTGCATGCCGAGAAGACAATCGGGGTTTTCTCCAAGACGAAAGAGGCGGGTAACCATATGAAGCAACACAAGGAGACCAAAAGCCTGTTAGAGGAGGTCCGTATACCATCCGGCCAGGTTGAACTGGAAGGAACGCTGGATTTGCCCGATGACTGCAGGCGCGTTGTTGTATTTGCGCACGGCAGCGGAAGCAGCCGGTTCAGCCCAAGAAATCGATTCGTTGCCAACGAGTTGTCGTGCCGTGCAATTGGAACACTACTTCTCGACCTTCTGACGGCCGAAGAAGACCGCGTCTATCGAACACGTTTCGATATCAACTTGCTCGCGACTCGTTTGGCTTATGTTACCGACTGGCTGAACACGCGACCCGAGCTGAAAACGGTCTCGGTGGGATTGTTTGGCGCCAGTACGGGAGCCGCCGCAGCGCTGGAGACAGCAGCGCAAGCGGGTCAGAAGATACGCGCCGTCGTATCGCGCGGAGGCCGTCCCGATTTAGCCGAGGAGTACCTGCATCTGGTCCGTAGTCCTACGCTGCTCATAGTTGGCGGACACGATCGGGACGTTCTAAAACTGAACGAAGGCGCATTTCGAAAGCTGACGTGCGAGAAGCAACTGGCGGTCGTCCCCGGAGCGACGCACTTGTTTGAGGAGCCGGGCAAACTTGAGGAAGTGGCGCGTTTAGCCGGGAATTGGTTCGAGCGTTACCTGTAGGGCCGGAGGTATTCATATGCGCCGCAAAGGAACATGGACATGCTCGGAGCCGACATGACTTTTCAAGCAAGTTCTGTACCGATCCTCACTAATCCTCGGTCAGCACGGATCGGACACTTTGGCATGATTTGGATCTTACCTTTATATAGAGGATGCAGCCGGAGAGCTTCGTTTGCTGGTTGTGTGCATAGTTCTTCGAGATCTCTCGAGATGGAGCGCGACGTGCACATTTGTAGCGGCGTTGAATCCGCAAGTCTGTCTCACATAACTCTATTGAAGGAGAAAAACGTATGACTAAAGAAGTAAAGGAAACCAAACCGGCTGTCCGCCCTCGCGCGGAAGTGGAGCCGTGGCATCACTCGGATGTCGAAAGAATGTTCGAGGACTGGTTTGAGGATTTTCGGTCCAGACCATTTCAACGCCTGTGGCGTCCGGGTTTTGGGCGCTTGCGGGCGCTATCCCTTGATGTGCCTGCTCTGGACGTTTATGAGCAGAAGGATGATTTGATCCTTAAGGCCGAAATACCAGGCTTAACGAAGGACGAGATCGATATCAGCCTTGAGGGAACCACCTTGACGATCAAGGGCGAAAAGAAAAAGGAAGAGGAAGTCAAAGAGGACGACTATTACCGCTGCGAACGGACGTATGGGGCGTTCTCTCGCAGCCTTGAACTCCCTGTCGCTGTCCAAACAGACAAAGTGAATGCTTCTTTCAAGAATGGAGTGCTTGAAATCCGGCTGCCCAAGACTGAAGAAGCAAAGAAGAGCGTCGTCAAAGTGAAGGTTGCCTGACGGCACACCTGAATGGAGGTGGTTATTCGGGGTCAGACTCTGATCCCGAATCATCATCTCGTCACCAGGAGAAGAAAGCATGCGCGCAGAAGTACTGGAAGAGACGATTCGTCTGGAAATCGAACGACAGGCGGATCAGTTCGGTGTGAACTATTACGAGTTATCCCAGAACGTCAAATCATGGCTAAGGTCACTCGTGATCGAACAGCTCTACGCTAAAGACTCCGCGCCCGAGGTGAGCGCCGAGACGGCCGAAGATGAATGACTCGAGCCGCCGAACCGCACTTATGCCGATTTGACCAGGTCTTTTACGGGGCGCTTACTGAGTTTGTGTCAATCTGACGAAACTCAAGAAACGGCCGGCGAGACGTTGATGTCCACCTCCGCTTTGCATGATGTGCGGGCGCAACTGCAAGGTTCTCCCAGAACTTTTCAAATTCCCTCGTGTGTCAGCTCAATTGGCAGGATAGTTGCACCGTGAGCGGTCGGTATGAGCCTACCTGTCATCCAAAAGAGACTTGAAAAACTGTCTGTGCAGCCCAACATGCTCGATTACGGGAAGACCTGCGAGTCCTTTTCCTGGGACGCGATACGCCGCGAACTTGACGGTTTGCCGAGCGCTGGATTCAACATCACTCATGAAGCCATTGATCGTCACGCTGCGGGATCCAGGGCCGGACAGCTCGCATTGCGTTGGTTGGGCAAGAATCGCGAAATACGTGACTTCACGTTTGCCGATCTGCGTGCAGAGACGAACCGGTTTGCCAACGTTCTCGCTGGACTTGGCATCGGCAAGGGCGAACGCGTCTTCGTCCTGACCGGTCGCATTCCGGAACTCTACATCGCAGCGCTTGGAACACTCAAAAACGGCAGCGTCTTTTGCCCGTTATTCTCCGCCTTCGGGCCGGAACCCATTCACGAACGCCTCAGCCTGGGCGATGCGCGGGTTTTGGTCACAACCGAGAAGTTGTATCAAAAGAAGGTCGCGCGTTTGAGGCCCCGGCTTCCGGAGCTGCGACACGTCCTGCTGGCCGACACCCAGACACACGGCGGAACGCGCAAGCGCGATAGCGCGCAGCCTCAAGAAAATGACGCCGTCTGGTCGATGCCCAAATTGATGGCCGCAGCATCTGCCGATTTCACTATCGTTCCAACTCAACCAGAGGACATGGCGCTTTTACATTTCACCAGCGGCACAACTGGCCGCCCGAAAGGTGCGATCCATGTCCACGAAGCGGTGCTGATGCACTACATGACTGGAAAGTACGCGTTGGACTTCCATCCCGGTGACGTCTTCTGGTGTACAGCCGACCCCGGCTGGGTGACAGGAACATCCTACGGCATCATCTCGCCGCTCGTTCATGGCGTCACGAGCATCATCGATGAAGGCGATTTCGATGCTGAGCGCTGGTACCACATTCTGGAAAGCCAACACGTGACAGTCTGGTACACGGCCCCAACGGCTATCCGGATGTTGATGCGAGCCGGAATCGAACCGCTGCGCTCGTTTGATTTGCGAAACCTGCGATTTATTGCAAGTGTGGGAGAGCCACTCAACGCGGAGGCCGTGGTCTGGGGCCAGGAAACTCTCGGACTTCCCATTCACGACAACTGGTGGCAGACCGAAACCGGTGGAATTATGATCGCGAACTTCGCGTCAATGGATGTCCGGCCTGGCTCCATGGGCCGGCCGTTACCGGGAGTCGAAGCGACCGTCGTCCGTCGAATTGGGGAAAACGGAATCGAGCTTGTGCGAGAGCCCGGCGAGGAAGGAGAGCTTGCGCTGCGGCCCGGCTGGCCCTCGATGTATCGCGGTTACTTGCACGATGACGAACGCTACAGGAAGTGCTTTAGGGAAGGCTGGTATTTAACTGGTGACTTGGTTTGCCGCGATGCCGATGGTTACTTCTGGTTTCTCGGGCGGGCTGATGACGTGATCAAAACAGCCGGCCACATCGTAGGACCGTTCGAAGTCGAAAGCGTGTTGATGTCTCATCCTGCCGTGAGCGAGGCCGGCGTCATTGGAAAGCCGGATCCGGTCATCGGGGAAATCGTGAAAGCATTCGTCACATTAAGACCGGGATTCGAAGCCGGTGACAAGCTTCGCCTGGAACTTCTGGGTTTCGCCCGCGAACGCCTGGGCTCAGCAGTCGCCCCAAAGGAAATTGAATTTAAGGATGTGCTTCCCCACACCCGTAGTGCAAAGATCATGCGCCGCTTGCTACGTGCACGAGAGCTCGGTCTTCCGGAAGGTGACCTGTCCACACTGGAGACAAGCGAATGAAGGAACCGGCACCAACAGTCTTCCAACGGCTCGAGCGTGAGCGCGGGTTGCATTTACTTAAGGAGATGCTGCGCATTCGCCGCTTCGAAGAAAAATGCGCGGAGCTTTATAGCGCAATGAAGATACGCGGTTTCCTTCATCTCTATATCGGTGAAGAAGCTGTAGCCGTCGGCGTCATGCAGTCGATCAAGTCCGATGATGCGGTCGTAGCGACATATCGGGAGCATGGGCACGCACTTGCGCGTGGGATTTCGGCGCGCCAAATCATGGCCGAAATGTTCGGGAAAGTCGAAGGCTGCAGCCGTGGACGCGGCGGCTCGATGCATTTGTTCGATGCGGCCAGGCGCTTTTACGGTGGCAATGCCATCGTAGGTGGCGGTCTCCCAATCGCCGTCGGTCTGGCACTTGCGGACAAAATGCAGCAGCGCCCACGCATCACGTGTTGTTTCTTCGGAGAAGGCGCCGTGGCCGAGGGCGAATTTCACGAATCCATGAATTTGGCTGCCCTTTGGAAGTTGCCCGTCCTTTTTGTATGTGAAAACAATCTCTATGCAATGGGAACGGCTCTCGCCCGGTCGGAATCCGTCACGGACATTTCCCGCAAAGCCTCCGCCTATGCCGTTCGCTCCGAGGCGGTCGATGGTATGGACGTTCTCGCTGTCGATGCCGCAGCGGCCCAAGCGGCCGCCTCTGTGCGAACATCCGGAGAGCCCTACTTACTGGAATGCCGCACCTATCGCTTTCGGGCTCATTCGATGTTCGACCCCGAGCTTTACCGCACCAAAGCCGAAGTGGAGGAGTGGAAGAAGCGCGATCCCATTCCGATGCTGATTTCTCAGATGGCAGCGAAGCGTGAGCGCGATAGCGCAAAACATCTAGGAGACGACGCGCTCGTCTCCGAGGAAGATCTAGCCCGCATCGAAAAGGAGGTCGCTGCGGAAGTCGATGACGCCGCCACGTTTGCTGACGCTGGAAGCCTTGAATCAGTCGATGAGCTTACGCGTTTTGTTTACTCAGAACGACGGAGACCTGTATGAGCCGCATAACTTATCGAGAAGCCGTGCGGGAAGGCATCCGCGAGGCTCTTCGAAAAGACAGCCGCGTGTTTCTCATGGGCGAAGACGTGGGCGCCTACGGTGGGTGTTACGCCGTCAGCAAAGGGCTCCTCCAGGAATTCGGTCCAGACCGCATCCGGGATACGCCGCTTTCAGAGTCGGCTTTCGTGGGAGTGGGAATCGGCGCCGCGCTCGGCGGTATGCGGCCCATCGTGGAGGTCATGACGGTAAATTTCAGTCTCCTGGCACTCGATCAGATTTTGAATAGTGCCGCAACATACCTGCATATGTCCGGTGGCCAGTTCAACGTTCCTCTCGTTATCAGGATGGCCACCGGCGCCGGACGGCAGCTCGCGGCGCAGCATGCGCACAGTCTTGAGGGGATGTACGCGCACATCCCAGGAATCAAGGTCCTGACGCCGGCGACGCTCGAAGACGCGCGCGGGATGCTCGCAACTGCCCTTGAAGATCCAGACCCGGTACTGATTTTCGAACACTGCAACCTCTACAATATGGAAGGCGAACTGGCTGATGGCGCCGGAGCAGTAAATATCGATCGGTCCAGAGTTGTTCGTAGCGGGCGCGATGCGACAATCATCACGTACAGCGCAAGCGTCGTCAAAGCTCTCGAAGCCGCGAACAACCTCTCTTCGGAAGGCATCGAGTGCGAAGTGATCGATCTCCGGACGCTGAGGCCGCTCGATACCGAAACATTTGTCGACTCCGTTCGCCGGACACACCGGGCGCTCGTCGTCGATGAAGGCTGGCGCAGCGGCAGCATCTCTGCCGAGATCATCGCGAGAATTATGGAGAATGCGTTCTACGATTTAGACTCTCCGGTCGAACGCATCTGCAGCGCTGAAGTCCCGATGCCATACGCCAAACATCTGGAGGATGCCGCTTTGCCACGGGTCGAAACGATCGTCCACATGATTCGCACCATGACGGGAAAAGCGGCATGATAAGAAGATGACCGAGTTCCGCATGCCCAGCCTCGGCGCTGATATGGAAGCGGGCAAGCTCATCGCATGGAAGATCAAGCCTGGCGACCGTGTCAAACGCGGAGACATCGTGGCGGAGGTTGAAACCGAAAAGGCCGACATCGACGTTGAGATCTTTGCAACGGGCACAGTTCACGAGCTGCTTGTAGAGCCAGGCCAGAAGGTGCCGGTAGGAACTGTTCTCGCCAAAATTTTGGAAGAAGGCGAATCCGCAGCACCGGCGCCCGCAGTATCGGCGCCAGCGCCGGAGCGCCTGCGGATTTCACCCCTTGCAAAAAAGCTTGCTGCCGAGTTGGGTGTCGATGTTGGGTTGATCCGAGGTACCGGTGCGGGGGGCGCCATCACTCGCGAAGACGTTGAGCGCGCTGCCGCGGCGAAACCTGCCGAGAAGCCGGCGATAGCTCCCGCCGATTTCCAAGCCGGCATGCGTCGCGCTATTGCCGCCGCTATGGCGCGATCGAATCGTGAGATTCCGCATTACTACCTCGAAACTCACATCGACATGCATCGAGCACTGGAATGGCTTCAGACGGAAAATCTGAAGCGCACCGTCAAGGAACGGATTCTACCGGCAGTGTTGCTGATCCGCGCGGTGATCCGCGGATTAAAAGATATTCCCGAGCTCAACGCCTACTGGAGTAACGATCGCCTCGAAATGAAGGAATCCGTCAACGTCGGCTTTGCCATTTCGCTACGCCAGGGAGGTTTGATTACGCCCGCGATCATGAATGCGGATCAAAAGAACCTGGATCAGCTAATGGCCGCTCTCAGCGACCTGATCGTACGCGCTCGCGAAGGACACCTCCGAAGTTCCGAGATCTCTGAGGGAACAATCACGATCACAAATTTGGGCGATCTTGGGGTCGAAACCGTACATGGCGTCATCTATCCACCACAAGTTGCTTTGGTCGGATTCGGGAGGATTCAGGAGCGTCCGTGGGCGGCAAATGGCATGCTTGGAGTGCGCCCAGTACTTACGGCAACCCTCGCCGGCGATCACCGCGCGACCGATGGCCGCCGCGGCGCACAGTTTCTGCAGGCCCTGGACCGCTACCTTCAGGAGCCGGAGAAATTATGACCGAGGACGAGGTTCGCAATCGCGTCTTTGAGATTATTCATCGCATCGCCCCGGAAGCGGATCTCGATCGTCTCGACTTCAACGAAAACCTCCGCGAGGCGCTCGACATCGATTCATTCGATTTTCTGAACGTGCTCGTGGCTCTCAACGAAAAGCTCGGAGTCAATATACCCGAAGCCGATTACCGCCAAGTCTCGACACTTAAAACAATGGTGGAGTACGTAAATAAGCACATGCCTTCACAGGCACGCTGATGATTTCCAGCATGCACTATGCTCGCCGGGTCGGCGTAGCCTGACTTGTTCATCGGTATCTCCGGTAGCGCATGGCTTCTTCGACACGGCTCCGAGCGATTCCAACGGCCGCCTGCCGTGGTGTGCATTTCGCCTCTTCAGCCCTTTTCAACACTTCGGAGGTGTTGGCGCGAATGCGATCCTCAATCGCGGCCATCGCCTGCGATTGCGTTCCGCCGTGATACTCGACGGAGGCGCAAATCACGCCGCCGGCATTTGCAATGAAGTCGGGAACGTTGAGAATGCCGTTTTCGTGCATCCACTGTTCCGCGCCGCTGGTCGCTGGGATATTGGCGCCTTGAAGCACCAGGCTAGCTTTCAGGCGGCTAACGTTCTTTTCGTTCAAGACGTCAGGACGAGCTGCTGGAATCCAGATGTCGCAATCGAGGCCGATGAGATCATCTCCCGACATCGAAACCGCTCCGCTGAAATCTTGCAATGGCCGTCCGCTTCGCTTGTGAGCGGTCAACTTCTCGACGGAAAGTCCATCGGCGTTGAATATGGCGCCCTGCCTGTCCGAAGCCGCCACGAGTTTTCCACCACGTTCGGCGAGAAAACGCGCGGCATGCATCCCAACGGCTCCGAAACCTTGTATGACGACCCTTGCCCCATGCAAGTCCAGAGAAGCACGCTCGGCCGCGACTTCGGCGCTGATTGCAAGGCCGAATCCGGTTGCGCCGATCTCGTCGAGGGGAATACCGCCCAAAACTTTTGGGAGACCAACTACCCGTCCGATCTCGTCTTTAATCCATGCCATGCATTCCTCGTTCAGACCCATATCCGGACCAGGGATGTATTCGGTGAGTTCCCGGATGGAATGCGCAAAAGCGCGCACAAGCTGCTCCTTCCGCGCGCTGGGAAGAGAAGGATTGGCAACAATGCCAGCCTTTCCGCCTCCATGGGGAAGGCCGGCTGCGGCATTCTTGAGTGTCATTGCGCGGGCAAGGCGCGCGACTTCGCCAACTGTTACATCAATGGCCATCCGAATCCCGCCAATTGCCGGCCCACAAGCCACGTTATCCACGACCACAAATGCTTCAAGGCTGACGTCTGGTTGCCGAATCCATAGGACTTTAAAAGGTCCGAGTTCGTCTCCAAGGCTGCGGATCATAATTTCCATCTTGTTTGTTTCGCAGACCCCATTCATGAGGCGCGCCTCATCACTTGACCAGCAATACGGCAACTGGAGACAAGATCGCAATCGTGTAACTGATGCTCGACCAATCGTGACCTGGCCTATCCGGGTCGATCCGATGAGACGCCATAATGATCAGATCGACGCGGTTCCGGATTGCAGAGTCGATGATCTGCTGTGTCCGATGTCCGTGAACAACCTCCTGATCGACGCACAAATTATTCGAGACAAACCTCTCCGAAAACTCCCGCAGGCCCTTTCGTGCGCTGTTTTCGATGCGATCGTAGAAGGGCTTCAACTGCTCAAACTCAACCTGAACATCTTCGACGGTCTCGATGACCTGCAGTAGGACTACCTACGCTCCAAACCGCGTTGCAAAGTCATAGGCGACGTCCACTGCTCTTAGGGACTTTTCACTCAGATCGACAGGTACCAAGATTCGCTTGAACATTGTTGTTTCTCCTCGAATGACCTAGCTGCGGACAGCATGTTTGCAGAAGCACGCCGAATGCCGGATCATTGGTTGCTTTGCACAAATTGGCAGGGCTTTACGCCCCGGGTCGGACTATCGTGACGGCGTGCTTGGTATTTGGAGTGCACAACACACCTCTTTACGAGTACTTCAGAATAGTGTCTGCGACGAGCTTGGAGGAGGTCAAAGATGCAGGAGGAGCTTGAAGCGGCGAAAAGGCTGGCAGTCCGAGCCGGAGCCATTCTCTTAGAGCATTACGTTCAGCCGAAGGTGGGCTGGAAGGGACGTGGCAATCCGGTGACGGAGGCGGATCGCCTGGCGAGCACTTTCATCACGAAGGAGCTAAGACGGATGTTTCCTGAGGACGGAATCCTTTCGGAGGAAGAGCCCGATGACCGGGACCGGCTCTTGAAATCCCGAGTTTGGATCATCGATCCATTGGATGGGACCATCGAGTTCATCAATCACCTGGGTGAGTTCGCGGTGATGATCGGGTTATCGGTCGATGGGATATCGAGCCTTGGGATCGTCTACCAGCCGGTTACAGAAAAGCTCTATTACGCGGAGTTGGGAAACGGCGCATTCCTCACTGAAAACCGGACGACACGCCTGTTGCATGTTTCCCTCGAATCAAATTTCTCTGCAATGACGATCGCTCTGAGCCGATCACATCATACTGCAGACGTGGATCTCATCCAGCGCGAGCTTGGTATCACAAATACGATCGCATCCGGAAGTCTGGGATTGAAAGTCGGACTTATCTGTGAGGGCCTTGCGCACCTGTATCTCTACACCACGCCCCACACGTCTCAGTGGGACACCTGCGCTCCTGCCCTACAACGGGTCCGAACCGCGGAACCTCAACGGAGTTATTGCCAGCAACAGCATTGTGCATGATCGGGTTGTTCAGGCGGCACAGTCGGTGTTCGCATTGCAAGGGCGAAACGCAACCTTAAGAAAATGACGCTACCGGGCATTGAAGAAAAAGTCGCGTTCCTCAGCAGGCCTGAAGCCTATCCGGATTGCTTTCAGCGCGTGGAAATACGCCAGACTCACATGTCATGGGTCTTCCTGACAGAGAAACACGCCTGGAAGCTCAAGAAGCCTGTGCGTACGGAATACGTGGATTTCAGCACGTCCGAATCGCGACGGCGTAATTGTCTGAGAGAGGTCCGTCTCAACCGCCGGCTGGCGAAGACTGTCTATCTCGGCGTTTCTGCTCTGACTACGGATAAACAGGGCAATCTACAGCTCGACGGCCACGGTAAGACCGTCGATTGGCTGGTCCACATGCGCCGGCTGCCATCGGACCGAATGTTGGACACCCTCATTGCCTGCCATGACGTCTCGAAAAGGGATGTTTTGAAACTGACTTCGATGCTCGCCAACTTCTATAAGAAAGCATCGCCTGTTTCAATGACGGCTTCACGGTATCGCAAGCGCCTGGCTGCCGACCTTGAGAGTGCACGGCGGGATCTGACGCGGACACGGTACGGATTGGACAGGGATCTCGCAGAATCGATTATTCGCTCGCAATTGGACTTTCTTGACAAGAATTCCGATCTGCTTGAAGCCCGTACGCGCGAAGGAAGGATCATCGAAGCTCACGGCGACTTACGTCCGGAACACATTTGTCTGGAAGCTCAGCCCGTCATCATCGATTGCCTGGAATTCAATCGCGATCTCAGGATTCTCGATGCTGCCTCCGAACTTACGTTTCTCGCACTCGAATGTGAACGGCTCGGGGCGCCCGAGGTCGGGAAACAACTTCTGAACGTGTATCGGGAACAAACCGGCGACTCGGTACCGAATGCATTGCTGGAATTCTACAGGGCGTATCATGCAGCTGTTCGCGCGAAGATCGCCATTTGGCATCTCAAGGACGACGACATTCTCAACGCGGCTCACTGGGTAGCCAAAGCAGAACAATACCTGAAAATGACCGCACGCATGGGTAAGGGGCCTGAATTCAGGTCTCAAGCAATTCCACAATCGATCCGCCGGAATGGATTCGCCGGATAGCTTCAGCAAAAAGTTGGGAAGCATCGAGGACCTTCAGCTTCCGTTGCACCAGATCGGACGCCAGCCGGAAGGGTGGGATCGTGTTCGTCACGACAATCTCCTCGAGTGCCGGACTTGACAGCGTCTCGGTCGCCTTACCTCCAAATACTCCGTGAGAGGCAGCGCCGTAAACAGCCTCGGCGCCGCGCGCCCGGCAGGCCTCCGCCGCGCGTACGAGTGTCGTGCCGCTGCTGATTAAATCGTCGATGATGATCGCCAATTTGCCCGAAACGTCACCAATGACAGCCTCTCCGCTGACAACACCCGCGCTGCGATATTTTTCCAGGAATGCGCCATGAATCTCGCAACCGAGTGCGCGACTGAACGCTTGGCGGAACTCTTCGGTCCGCTTCACGCCGCCAACGTCAGGCGAGACCACAACGACATCACGATAGCCGACGAGCGGCAGGAAGTGATTCACGAAAAGCTTCCTGGCTTCGAGGTGGTCCGTTGGAATCCGCCAGGCATTTTGATATGCAGCCAGATTATGGACATCTAAAGTGACGGCGCAATCGACGCCAACCGCCTCGAACAGAGCCGCGATGTAACGCGTCGTCACGGGATCGCGCGGCTTGCTTTTTCGGTCCTTGCGCGCATAGCAAAGATACGGAATCACCGCGGTCACGCGGCCGGCCGAAGCATCGCGCAGTGCGCCGAGGAAAAACAGGAACCTGCACAGCTTGTCATTCACGCTTTGCTGAGAATCACCGTACAAAGACTGGATGACGAACACATCCTTGCCCCGCACGTTCACAAGCGGCCGAGCCTTATGCTCCCCGTCTTCGAATTCTCTCTCCTCGTGTGCACTCAACGGAATGCACAGATGGGCGCACACCTTTTCGCCAAACTCCCGGCTACTATTCAAAGCAAAGACTGAGAGAGTGTCGCTAAACATAATCGGCTTATACGGTGCACGCTCGCTGCCAAGCCTGCCGGGTTGCATTCGCGGCCCTCATTCTAATTACCATCTATGCACAATCTGTCTCGTAACGAAGACAGAGAGCGTGCAATCGCTGTCATACTGGCAAAGTCGCTGGATGAACGGCGGCGGCGCGCGCCTTCGAGAGTATGCCCCAATTTGCAAAACCGTCATCCTTTGATGCAGATGATAGGTTCCAGTCTCGCGACCTTCGATGACAGTTTCGCCGCATGGGCTGCATCGACTACAGCGCAGACGTCCTTGTAGGCGCCCGGCGCTTCCTCAGCAACCCCACGCTGTGATGGACTGCGAATGATGATGCCCTCGGCGGCAAGCTCATCGATGAGTTGGCGTCCGCTCCAGTGCCGCAGCGCCTGATGCCGGCTCATCTGTCGTCCCGCGCCGTGACATGAGGAACTGAATGCCGCCGCCTCGCTCTGGGCAGTACCAACGAGGATGTAAGAAGCCGTCCCCATCGTCCCGCCGATCAAAACCGGCTGGCCAGTGGCTCGAAAACGTTCGGGCATTGCCGGATGATTCGGACCAAATGCGCGGGTGGCCCCCTTCCTGTGAACGAACAGCCGTTTCTTCATGCCGTCAACATCGTGTTCCTCCAGCTTGCACGTGTTGTGCGACACGTCGTAGAGGATCTCCAGCCTGGCTTTCGGCAGAATCTCAGCGAAAGCCATCCGTGTCAGATGCGTGATGATCTCGCGGTTGGCGAGCGCGCAATTGATACCGGCCCGCATCGCGCCAAGATATTCCTCACCAAGGTCGGAATGGATCGGAGCGCACGCCAACTCGCGATCGGGCAATGTCAAACCAAACGATCGCGCCCGGACCACCATCTGTCTAAGGAAGTCGGTTCCGATCTGATGTCCGAGCCCCCGGGAGCCGCAATGAATACTGAGTACGACGTCTCCCAGCCGAATACCGAACGCGGTTGCCAAAGAATCGTCGCAGACTTCGGCGACTTTCTGAACTTCAAGGTAGTGATTGCCTGAGCCGAGCGTCCCCATCTCGTGCTTCTGTCTCTTCTTCGCAAGCTCGGAAACGTTGTCGGGTATAGCCCCTGCCATGCACCCCCGCTCTTCGATGCGATCCAGGTCTTCCGGGAGACCGTAGCCCGATTCGACCGCCCAACGCGCGCCCCCAGCAAGCATGTCCTGCATTTGGCCGGGATTGAGGCTCAGCCTACCGGTGCTTCCGACGCCTGCCGGTATCGTGCGAAACAGAACGTCGGCCAATTCCTTCTTCACGGGCACAACGTCATCGATAACCAAATTCGTTCGGAGCGTCCGCACACCGCATGAAATATCGAACCCTACCCCACCAGCCGAGACAACGCCGCCTTGATCCGGATCGAATGCCGCGACGCCGCCAATCGGAAATCCGTAGCCCCAATGAGCATCCGGCATGGCAAACGATGCCTTGACGATGCCGGGCAGCTTGGCAACATTCACGACCTGTTCGAAGACCTTGTCGTCCATGTCCCGGATCAGCGGTTCCGTTGCGTAGATAATTCCTGGAACGGTCATTTCGCCGAAAGGTTCGATCCACCACTCTGTTTCCGATTTGCGAAGAAGTCGCGACGTGTCCATGGCTCACCCGCGCAACTGAGCGATGAGGAGGATCAACAGCAGGGCATCCAATGCCGCCAGTAGAAATTCTGTCAGAACCCGGTTATCAAAACCCGCGGGAAAGATATTCGCCGTTCGCCAATAGAGATCCTCGACGTTTCTAGCCCTCGCCTCCGGGCATAATTGCGCGTCCATCTATCCGCCCTGCACTCTCGGTATCAGCAAGATTTCTGCATTGGGATCGAACTCGCGGATTAACTGGTTTCGCTTCTCGTGGATATCGACGGCGAACCAACCGGCGGCCATCTTTTCTCTGAATTCAGTTTCAATTTCAGTGAGACGATCCGGACTGATCTCATCCGTATCCCATTCGGCGATCACCTTGTCGCCCGCCGAGCAAAGCATTCTCATAGTCCTGATCATTTGGGACCTCCAATAGAAGCGACGGTGCACGCCAATAGCCAAGATCCCAGGTCCAACTGCGCCGATCTACGTAGATGCAGGAGGCACCGGCGCTCGAAAGTAAATCCTGGTTTCGGTGTTAACTGTTTCTATCCGGAGCGATTGCTCCTGGCCATCCTCCGATGACTGCAAGACCAAACCCGAAGGCAGAAAGAGAATGTGTTTAATTACTTTGTTATCGAGTTGAACGATGACGTTGATGCGAGGGTTTTTCTCGTCTTCCAGATCGAGTTCTATCGACTTCAGCGGCGTTTCTTGCGAGACAACATCCTCGCTTGTGACTCGATCATGAGTCTCAAGCTGGATGAGCCAGCCGTGATGCTGGCGGCTGAAAGTCTCCAGGAATTCACCCCATTGTTCATGCGGGATGTCGAGAGTCGATACGTCCTGTTTGATCTGTCTCTTAATAATCCTGCTGGACATGTTCACCTCGCATCTCAGACATCCACAACGCACTGGGCAACCCATTCACCACCGGGTTCCCGCCGGACCTGAAGGCCCGTGTATGTAGCCCCCTTCACTTCAACCGCTGGCTGATGCTTACCAACATCTACCGGCTCGCCCCATGCTTCGCCAATCAGACCGTGCCCGGCGAAAGCAACGCGAAATCGGCTGAACAACATCTTGCGCGTCGCCATTTCATAAACGAGTGCATTGATCCATTCGGCGAAGAGCAATTCGTCATCCATGTCCTCTCGCCGGACAGTGACGCTAGTAAGCGGTTCAACCTTCTCCAGATCGGTGATCACTGCAGTGAGCGCCAGAGCCGCTTGCTCGAACGCTTCCTCTTTCGAAGCGCCATGGCCTCGAATTCCCATGTCGGCTTGATGTGAAAAATGCTCCCAAGGCATTGGTTAGCCGCTTTGCGAAAATGTCAGAATGAAAGCCAGAACCCAGCGTGTGTTGGGACATTCTGACTTGGCACATTTCCATTTCTCTTATGCATGGTCACAATCAAGCGTTAGGGCTGGCTGGAGGAATATTGTCACTCTATCAAACCATGCGGAGGATGCGCGTCGATTCGCTGTGACGTTACCGCACGACTGCGACCGAACAGGGAGCAGTCCACGCCAGCTTGAATGCAACACTACCCAGCATGGTGTGCTTCAGGTCCGACACACCGGTCGCCCCCACGACGGCCAAATCATAGTCACCAATTTCAGCCTCATGCAGGAGCTCGTTTCCTGGAATCCCTTCCTCAATGCGCGCTTCGGTGGAAACTTCCGATGCTCCAAGCATCTCACGTGCATCCTCAATGATCTGTTCGGCCTCTCGCCGAAGTTCCGTTCCGAATAGCTCTTCGGCCTCCGCTTTTTCCGGAGATTCTGCAGCGTAGGCGCGCTGCAACTCCGCATACCACTCCTGCTCCAGATTGAGCCGCAGCCAGGGTTTTTCGATGACATGCATCAGCGTGACCTGCGCGCCATCGAGATTGAAGTTCGTCCTCAGCACCTCTATAGCGTTTCGTGACCTTGCCGAGCCATCAATCCCAACCAGGATCTTGAAATTGCTTTCGTTCACAAGTTCCCGGCCGACCAACACCGTTCCGCTGACGTGCTCGACAACTCTGCTCGCTACCGGTCCAAGTCCTGGACTCGGGCGTTCGGTCCGGCCCTGGGCGCCGACAACAACGACATCGTAGTCTTCACCAAGACCTACGAGCACGTCCCCCGCTGAACCTGTCTTGGCGAACACGTGGCCGGCAATGCCATTGGCCTGAAGCGCCTCACTCGCGCGCTTGAGCAACCGTCCTCCGTTCTGTTCCATGTAGTCGTAATATTTGTTTCGAAACTTTTTCGCGTCTTCCCGATTCGTTTTCTTTAAACCCGGCGCCGGGAAATCCGGAACCACGCATACCACGTCGAATCGATTGTCCCTTTTTATCAGCAGCCGGCCGGCTGTGCTAAGAGCTGCCATTGCGTATGAAGAGCCATCTGTTGCCATCAGCGTTTTCATGCTGTGTCACCTCGCAAGTCATCTGTTAGCTGGCCAACAGCTATAAGCGGACGATTTTCACCAGATCACTAACCAGCCGTACGAAACAACCATCCGACCTCAGTTCCTGTTATTGACCGAGCATTTCGCCTTCCGTAATGTGCTTTTCCCGAAGTTGCTGCAAGCCGGCATACCAATGAATGGCGGTCCGCTCGGTGTGATGCTGAGCATGACCAGGCTCGCCAACTCATTCGGGAAATGGAACAGGCACTCGAGGACAGACACCCAGCCGAATTTTCTCTACGCGCAAATCGTTACGCACCAGCTCCTCGAGGACCGCGTTCCGTAACAGGAATAGAAAGCACGGGCATGCGAGCAAGACGCACGACTCGCTCGGCTGTAGAACCCAGGAGTGCTCGCTCCACTATGCTCTTGCTTTGCAAGTTCAAAACAATGACATCTATGCTACGGTTTTCGGCAATTTCGAGAATCTTTCGAAACGGTTTGCCTTCGACGATAAGAGTCTCGATCTCAACGCCTGACGCCGTCTCCTGCTTAACCAGGTCGTCCAGCTTCTGTCGCAGTTCGGCGGCCAACTTGGCCCGATCCAGACGTGCAATGACTGCGGGCCCCCATAACATCCGGTCCTCGTCGTCAACAACATGCATGACGGTGAGCTGCGCGCCCGCACCACGCGCGAGTTCGGTCGCATACTGCAGGCCAATACTCGATGATTCGGAAAGATCCGTGGCGTAAAGAATCCGATTCAGTGCAGCCAAACCGATCGCGTGTTTTTCTGACTCAACATTCGATACCGTGAGCACAGGAACGGGAACATGGCGCAGCATATGCTCAGTCACTGATCCGATAAACCAGCGGCTCAGCCGCCGTCGGCCATGTGTGCCCATCACGACCGCATCGATACGTTCGTCTCTTACAATTCCGAGCAATTCCTGTTCGATGTTGCCGGTCTTGACGATCGTTTGAAGGTTCAACCTGGCGGCGTATTCGGAAGGCACAAGGTGACGAATCTCCGCAGCGGCTTTTGCGTATTGCTCTTTTTCGATTTCGAGTAATTGGGTTGGAATTGCATACAACAACGGAGACGATTCCGGAACAACGTGAGCGAGGATCAGGCTTGCATTGAACCGACCGGCCAAAGTGAGTCCGTACGTTACAGCCTTTTTTGAAGGCTCTGAAAAATCCACGGGAACGAGGACCTTATTCAGCGAAATCATCTCAGTTCACCTTGTTCACCTTCTCCAATCGTCATCGCACCCTCCGCGAGACCCAGACCAAGCATCGCAATCACTGTTCCCGGCCAACTGCGCCGTTTAATGCCGTAGAAGGCCATAATCCATCCTGCAAACATTGTGAAAAGCCGTGCTTCTGACTTCATCATCGGATCTTCTCCTTAGGCAGCCTGGGCCTGCTTATGTTGGCGGGACTGTTCCAGCGCCATCTGAAGCATGAAGAATTCCGCAACGTTGTCCGACGTGAGCAGGCCAACCAGCCGACCGGCTTCCGTTACCGGGATCGCATATTCTTGAGATTCGGCGATTCGCGTGAACACGCCTTCGAGCGGATCCGATGCATCGATAGTGCGATAATCCCGCCGCATTGCATCGGCCACGTGGCATCCGGGACCGCGTTTCGACAGTCCGGCTATCAGATCGGTTCTCATCAGCAGTCCAGTGACGCCGTTGCCGTCCAGAACTGGGAAATCATGTTGCGAGCCCGCGAGGATGAGGTCCACGGCGCGCGAGAGCGTATCGTCCTCGCGAAGACTCTGGAAATCCGTTAGCATCACTTTGCGGACTGGGATCCCGTCAAACGACAATTTCATCAAAGTTGCGGCCGCTTCCTGAGACGCGCCGAACCAGACAAAAACAGCGATCAGGACGAGCAACGGATTCACGAGCAACCCAACGAAACCGAATATCACGGCAAATACTTGCCCCACTCCAGCGGCGATTCGCGTCGCCTGACCATAGTTCAACCAACAAGCCAGCAATGCCCGGAGCGCCCGCCCTCCGTCCATCGGAAACGCTGGAAGCAGGTTAAAGAACAACAGCGAAATGTTTGCGAGCAGCACACGTTCAAGAAGAGAACCTTGCGTCAAAGCAAGCTCGTCGAGCGGCACCCACCCATTCGTTCGAAACAAGAAGACAAAGAGGAGTCCGGCGATGACGATGTTGACGGCCGGACCGGCCAGCGCCACTGCCAGTTCCTGCCTGGGCTTGTCCGGCATTTTTTCGATACGCGAAATCCCGCCGATGGGTAGGAGCGTGATATCCCGGGTGCCGATTCCAAATGCCTTTGCTGTTAGCGCGTGGCCGAATTCATGAAGCAGTACCGATCCGAACAACCCAAGCATGAAGGCGAGTCCTGAGAACATGACCTCAACGCTGTGCCCGGCCATCCAATGCATCGACACAATCCAGACGAGAAGCAAAATGAATGTTGTGTGCAGATAGACGTCAATCCCAGCAAACTTGCCGAGTTTCCATGACCATTTCATAGCTGGCCTCGCTCTCTTCAAGGCGTGGAATCGCGCGCCGTCCTATACAGGTGCAGTTGTGCTTCCAAAGGCACCAACTCGCGGTCGATAACCGGCTTTAAGCATGGAATGAAGAAGGCCAGACGTTAGAGGAAGGCGCCGGCGTCAACACGACGGTCGATCAGATCGGAAGGCCCCGGTGTCCCGCTTGCTCCTCTCGCCGCTTCCGCTCGATCGCTTCCCCTTGAATGTACGCCTTACAAGAGTCGCAGATCGTTTTCGGCGACGACCTGGCGCAGACCAGGCAATGGGTTTCCGGAATCTCGGCGACAGCGTGCACGGGAACAGCTGCTTTCTCGTTTGCCGGCACTTTAGGACCAATCGTGAGTACCTGGCAAGGTGCGGTGCGCACGACTGCCTCGGCCACGCTCCCCTTGAAGACACGGGCAAAGCCACTCCTGCCGTGCGTCCCCAGAACAATCAAATCGATCTTCTCGCGCTGTGCATATTTCATAATCTCCGCCGCCGCTTGACCCACCGAAACGGATCTCACGACCTCGACTCCCTCAATCTGCTCTGCGGTCACAGCTTCTTCCAACTTCGCCTTCGCTATCTCTTGCTCTGAAGCATCTGCCGCTACGTGAAAGACGTGAATCCGCGCGCCGAAGTGATCGGCCAGAGACAGCGCGGCCTCGAAAGCCTGACTGGATTGAGCGGAGAAATCCGTTGCAGCGAGGATCTCCCGCACGGCGAAAGTCCGGTGTGCAGTCATTGTCGCAACCTCCTTGTCCTCAAATCCTTCTTGGCATCGTCCACGATGGGGTCCGTGACGCAGTTTTAGGCCGCAACGGTTTGAGCCTCTGCCTTCGCGACGAGGAGCGCTGTCTTGATGGCCACGTCTGGGTTCAGTGAAATCGATGTAATTCCCAGCTTCACGAGCCATTCCGCAAATTCGGGATAATCCGATGGCGCCTGGCCACAAATCCCGATCGGTTTGTTCGCGCGGTGCGCCGATTCAATCGCCTGAGCAATCAGCCCCAGGACAGCTTCGTTACGTTCGTCAAAGAGATGCGCTATGGTTCCGGAATCACGATCTATACCCAACACGAGTTGCGTGAGATCATTCGAACCGATGGAAAAACCATCGAAAACCTGGAGGAACGCGTCGGCCACAATCACGTTCGACGGAATCTCGCACATGGCATAGATCTCCAACCCGTTATCGCCCTGGCGTAACCCGTGCAATGCCATTTCTGCGACCACTCGCTGTCCTTCCCTTACCGTGCGGCAGAAGGGGATCATGATTTTCAGGTTTATCAGGCCCATATCGCGCCGCACTCGTAATAATGCAGCGCACTCCAAAGCGAAACCCTCCCTGTAGCGCGGATCGTAGTAGCGCGAAGCGCCGCGGAATCCGAGCATCGGGTTTTCCTCGGCGGGCTCGAATTCGCGCCCACCCAATAGTTCGGCATATTCGTTGGTCTTAAAGTCGCTCGTTCGCACGATCACGGGCTTTGGATAAAACGCCGCGGCGATCCTTCCAACGCCTTCACTGAAACGACGGATAAAGAACTCCTTTGGATCTTCTTCCCCGATGCGCTCCGCAATCTTGCGGAGCGCATCCTGGTCCTTGAGCTTGGGGTAATTAGCCAACGCCATTGGATGAATACCAATATGGTTGTTGATGATGAATTCCGATCGCGCCAGGCCAACACCCGAATTCGGCAGAAATGAGAGCTTGAATGCCTGACCGGGATCTCCCACAGTCAACATGATTTCGGTTCTGGTGGCAGGCACCTTGGAAGCATCGATACGATCGATCTCGAACGGGACTCTTCCTGCATAGACGCGACCTTCCGCACCCTCACAGCACGAAACGGTCACATCGCACCCGTTCTGCAATACGGACGTCGCGTTTCCGGCGCCGACAATACATGGAACGCCAAACTCGCGCGAGACGATCGCCGCATGTGCCGTCCGTCCACCTTGATCTGTCACAATGGCAGCGACACGCCGCATCACGGGCTCCCAATCCGGATCCGTCGTCCTGGCCACCAGCACTTCGCCCGCATGAACGGTAGCCAGCTCGCTCGGCTCGCGGACCACATGGACGATACCGACGCCCACCTTTTCGCCTACAGCCTGGCCGCGAACCAACGCCGGTCCTGATGTTTGATGGAGTCGGTACACTTCGGACGCTGTGATGCGGGGTTTCGCCGAGTGGACCGTCTCCGGACGCGCTTGAACGATAAATAATTGTCCGGATATGCCGTCTTTCGCCCACTCCATGTCCATCGGTTGGGCACGGTGAGCGATGCTCGAGTAGTGCTCTTCGATAATGCACGCCCATCGGGCAAGAGTCAGGACCTCATCGTCCGAGAGAGAGAACTTTGCGCGTAGCTCCGGAGGCGTGGCTTCGCTGCGGGTCGTCCGGCTTCCATCACCATAGACCAGCCGGACTTCCTTCGTGCCCAGCCGCCGGCCGACGATTCCTCGATGCTCCTGAGTCATCGTCGGTTTAAAGACTGTCCATTCGTCCGGAGTCACGACGCCTTGAACGACAAACTCCCCCAAACCGTAGGAACTCGAGATCACCACGACATCGCGAAAGCCGCTCTCGGGATCGAGCGTAAAGATCACGCCCGAACTGGCCTTATCCGAGCGGATCATTGGCATGATGCCGACCGACAACGCCACCTTGAGTTGGTCGTACCCAAGTTTGGCCCGGTAGTTGATTGCCCGGTCAGTAAACAACGATGCATAACAATTGTGGACAGCCCGAATCAGCGATTCCACACCACGCACATTGAGGTAGGTCTCCGCGGCGCCGGCAAATGAGGCTTCGGGTAAGTCCTCGGCAGTTGCGGAGGAGCGGACAGCAACCTCGACGATACCGCCCATCCGTTGGCACAACCGATCGTAAGCTTCCAGAACGGCTTGACGAATATCTTGCGGTATAGCCGTCTCCAGCACCGCTGCTCGAGCTGCATGTCCACACGCTGCCAGTTCGTCAGCGTTCTCGACGTCAAGATTTGCAAAAATCGATTGTAGCCTCGCCCTAAGGTGTTCTTGTTCGAGCAACTTCCAATACGCGGCGGACGTTGTCGCGAACCCGTCGGTCACCCCGACTCCTTTGGGTTTCAATGCATTAAACATCTCTCCAAGTGAAGCGTTCTTGCCGCCGACGCGGGCGAGGTCGGACATACGAATTTCGGCGAAATCAAGTGTGTATCCGGTCAGATCGGCCATACATGCCTCCGTTGCACACCGCTACGTCATCATGCGGCTTCAAACGGCGCCTGGCGCTCGGATCTGGGCTCCTCAACCTCCGTCATTGTTGCCTCCGCTAGTAACAGCGTACCGGCGACGGATGCCGCATTCTCGAGAGCAACCCGAACGACTTTTGTGGGGTCAATGATTCCGGACTCCACGAGATCCACGTATTCGCCACGGGCCGCGTCGAAGCCGTAGTTACCCGTGCCTGAACGCATCTTCTCAACCACGACGCCTGGATCAGCGGCGGAATTTTCCGCGATTTGTCGCGCCGGAGTCTCGAGTGCTTTCCTGAGAATCATGACGCCAGTGTGCTGATCGCCGGTGTACCTGGCGGCTTCCTGCTCGACGGCGGAAATCGCTTTCAACAACGCGAGGCCGCCGCCCGGAACGATTCCTTCCGCCATAGCGGCTTTTGTCGAGCTGATCGCATCATCGAATGCTTCCTTTCGGCTCTTCATCTCGGCTTCGGATGGGGCGCCGACGCGGATCACTGCAACGCCGCCGGTCAGCTTCGCCAGGCGCTCTCGAAGTTTCTCCCGATCGTAGTCCGAGGTCGTGTCTGCAATAAGCCTGCGAATCTCGCCGGCGCGGCCTTTGATCGCTTCCTTGTCTCCGCCCCCGCCGACAATCGTCGTGTTGTCCTTGTCCACAATGACGCGTTTGGCCTTTCCGAGACTCTCGATTCCGACATTCTCCAGCTTCAACCCAAGCTCTTCGGCAATGAACTGGCCGCCGGTCAGAATCGCCATATCCTGCATCATGGCCTTTCGCCGGTCGCCAAAGCCGGGGGCTTTGACTGCGACACATTGAAGGGTGCCACGAAGCCTGTTCACGACGAGCGTTGCCAGCGCGTCCTGCTCGATGTCTTCAGCAATGATCACCAGTGGTTGATGCGCGTTGGCAATCGATTCGAGTAACGGAAGCAGGTCTTTGAGATTGCCGATTTTCCGCTCGTACAACAGAATCACCGGATCATCCAGCACGGCTTCCATCTTTTGGGGATCGGTGATGAAATAGGGCGAAAGAAACCCTCGATCGAACTGCATCCCTTCCACAACTTCGAGCGCCGTTTCCATTCCCTTTGCCTCCTCGACGGAGGTTGCGCCTTCCGGCCCTACGCGCTCCATAGCCTCAGCCACCAATTCGCCGATTGCCGAGTCGTTGTGGGCGGAAATCGTGGCAACTTGAGCACGTTCCTTCTTGCTTCCCACGGGCCTGGAGATCGAACGGATAACTTCTGTAGCGGCAAGTACTCCGCAATCGATTCCTCGCTTCAAGTCGATCGCGCTGGCGCCTGCGGCAACGTTGCGCACACCCTCAGCAAGGATCGAATAAGCCAGGATTGTGGAAGTGGTCGTTCCGTCCCCAACCACGTCACCAGTTCGTTCCGCAGCCTCGCGCATCATTTGTGCACCAAGGTTCTCTTCGGCGTCTTTGATCACGACTTCCTTCGCGATTGTCACTCCGTCATTACAAACGATTGGTCGCCCCCATTTTTTGCCAATCAGTACACATTTCGATTTCGGCCCAAGAGTCACGCGAACTGCATCGGCAAGCGCTCCAGCGCCACGGACAATCTTTTCTCTAGCTTCGGAGCGAAAGAACAACTGCTTGTAAGGCATATCGCATTTCTCCTAGGGTTCTATGTGCACTTGGCAGACCGCTTTGACAAGACGGGTAAGCCTGAAGCTCGGGACAATTGGCCAACGATGTGCAGTTACGATTCATGGGAACCTGCGAGAAGGAGGCGACTTCCTTGCCAGACCATTTGCCGATTCTTCAGGGCATGCGGATACTTGTTCTTGAAGACGAAGATGACACAAGAAATCTATTGGGTGTCGTTTTGGAGTCGCACGGAGCAAGCGCCATTCTGACCAGTAACGTTTCCCAGGCGCTCGAGGCCATGCAAACTCCACAACTGATTGATATCGTAATCGCAGACATCGGCATGCCTGATTACAATGGGTATGCATTCATCGCATCCCTTCGCAAAGAACAGCGGCCACAAATCCGGAATACGCCTGCAATTGCGCTGACCGCCTATTCCACCGCTGCCGATCGAGACACGGCGCTCACTTCCGGTTTCAATGAATACCTCAACAAACCCTTTGAACCCGGCGAGCTTACGTCCACCATCAAACGCTTGCACGACGAACATCACAGAAACGCAGGAGCCTGAGAACAGGACGACACGAAGCCGTGTCGCAATCACGAAATTCTGATCCTAATCTCACGCAGCTTTGCGGATGTATTTATCCTCAAGCCGCTGCAACATGTCCATTAGCAGCTCCCGCTGCTTGAAACCGAACTCGGCATCCGCCTCCTGAAGTTTCACAGTAACTTCAGCCGCTCTTGCCGCCGTCAGTATTCTATCGGCCAAGGGGAAGAGGACATGCTCTTCCTTGTCCGCGTGATCGGAGAGCAAATTGATGACTTTGCGAGCACTAGCAATGAATTCATCCTGCTTGTCGGTAAAAAGCATGAACTGCGCTTTCTCAATCAAGCCGCGCTCTTCATGATGCTCCCCGAGAAGACTCTTTAGCTCGGCGTACGCAGCAAACTGATTCAAAGATTTCAGCGCTGGAAAGAGTATTGATTCCTCCTTGGTCTGATGGAGGACATCACCAAAGTAGTGGAGGAAAATAAGCACCGCATTGACGTCATGTCTATCTGTCGCTATCCCACGTTCGACCCGGTCTGTCATAGTCCTCAGGACATTAAGAGCGCGTCGCAGTGCCGTGTGCTCCTTAATGAGCAAGTCGGTAAAACGTATTTGATCGTTATCCATCTAAAAACCCCTCTTCGCCTAACCGAGGATCCGAGTTGCTTTTCCTGGAAGCTCACTTTCTTACCTCGATGTATCGCTCGGGCTCGCGCAGGAATTGGTTTCGGCACAGTTCCGAACAGAATCGGAATGTCCTGGTTTCCCAGGTGGCTGTTCGATGATCCGCGCTCAGCATCATTCCGCATATCGGATCGCGCAGTGATTTCCACAACTCCTCTCGAGTACCTTCCGCTCCTTCAGATAGTTCCTTCATCAGGCGTAGCTCATTGAGGAGAAGGCGCGGCAACAGGAACTGATGCTGAACACGTTCTCTGCCGCTGTTGGCAAGGTCGTGCGCATGATCCGGATCGAGCAACAGGGCTCGAACCGCGGAGGCGCACTCCTCCGGGCTGTCAATGAGCACTCCGCCAACGCCATCTGCCATTTGCAAAGGAATGCCTCCGGCTCTTCCTGCGACAACCGGAGTCGATTTCCACATCGCCTCTTAGATCACCAACCCAAAACCTTCACGTATCGATTTCTGAATGATGACCTGCGACAACCGCTGGAAGGCGTTCACCTCGACATTCCCTACACCGATTATGTTGGTGAGCACATGAATCTCAGGATCGGCGCGTGCCTCTTTCATGATCTCGTTGTAGATTTTCCAGCCCTCTGGATCATCCAGGGCCATCGAGCCCACCATTGCGAGTTGAAGGCGCGGAAACTCCTCGCGCAACATGCGATAAACGGCGATCACCCCCAACGGATCTTTCCACGCATCGAAACGAGAGACCTGTGTAATCAGCGGCCGATCCAGTTCGATGCCAATCCACTGCAACACTTGACGGGCCGTAGCGTCCGTGAGCGGCATGTTCTTAGGACTGAGAGGATCAATGGCAGGCGGAATGATGTCGACTGCCGTAATTGGGAAGTCCGGTGGAACGAAGTCGCGCATGGTGAACACCGCGCTGTCGAAGCCGTAAATGTACTGCCGGAGAAATGCCCAGGTATGCGCATTCGGCGCAGATGTATCTATGTGGCATCTCCAGATCCAGCGGGCATTTCCTTTACCGCGCATGCTGGGAATGGCGGCGGGCTGGGGGTCATGAAGAAATACAAAATCATAATCTTCCTGAAAGAGTTGCGCGTTGCGTTGGGATGTGCCCAGATACGCTTCGCGATCCGCCTCCGTAAGATCTTCCGCAGCCCCTTGCAAACCGTTGTGCATCTTTTTCGTCACATGAAAGAAGCGATCATCGCCCGAAATGGTCTTCCAGTCGGCAACGAGTCCAAGATCGTTCAGGATTGGTACGGTCGAGCGCAATACTTCCGAGACGCCACCCCCGTACGGGGTCGCATTCACATGAATGACCCGCGCTCCTTTCAAGTCCTTCGCGACAGCCCAAAGATCTTCAAGCAACTGATCGGGCGCAATGCCTCGATAGCTCTCAAGAGACCGCGGACCAACATCGACAAGCTGCAGCATTTGGCAGACGCCCCCTGTTGAAATTAGACGAGCCTTATCGGACTGTTGTGTACCGATTTGCCAAACGGCGAGCACGACGATGGATCCAAGCTTTCAGATGTCCCCACGTCTTTGTTCGACTTGAATCCCTCGACCGATGGCGAAAACCAGAGGGTCCATTCAATGCTGGACGCGTCAAAGCGGAACTTGAGTGTATCGATCCATAATCTGCGTCATTTCCGTGCGACACAGTGGGTGCAGAGGGGCGTCGACTTGCGGACTGTCAAGGAACTGCTCCGGCACAGTTCTATCACAACGACGATGACATACGCGCAATTTGCGCCGAACCACGGTTCGCGCTCGATCTTAGAAGCTCAAAACCTCGAGATTCAAGAACTCACCGCGGGCGACAAGCGGGCGAAACAATCAGAAGAAGAACGAGTCGGAGAAACTTGTTTCACGAAACCTTTTGGTATCAATGCCCGGGACGGGGGTCGAACCCGTACGCCCCTTGCGGGGCTCCGGATTTTAAGTCCGGTGCGTCTGCCAGTTCCGCCACCCAGGCTTATAGAAAACTAAAGAGTTAACCCTACACCACCCAAGGCCCGAAGACCCATTTTTAGGATTTTGCACTTTTTTGCCACTTTTCCATTCGAGGCCGCAGAACTTGGACTTCCTGCGCCCGACCATGCAGAGCTTCGTCTCTCCAATGGAGATAGATGTTCTGAGTGACGGTCGGATTGGCGTGGCCGAGGAATCGCGAAATCTCCCCGATATCCAGCTTCTGATCCTTGAGCGCATTCGCAAAGAAATGCCTCAAAGAATGATGCGTGATGTAAGGAACTTTCGCTTTCTCGCACGCCGCCTTTAACGATCCTCGAATCTTTCTGTATCGCCGGCCGTACCGATTTATGAATAACGGCTGATCGGCACCCGGCTCCGTTCCGAACCTTTCAGTTCGAAACTTGACTTCGTCTTCGATGCAGGCCAGGGCTTCCGGGTTCAGCGGAATCTGCTGCGGTTTTCCACCCTTCCTGATCACTCGAAGCGTACCACGATCAAAATTGACGTCTCCGATATTTGCCTTCTGGATTTCTCCTAACCGGCAACCGGTCGTACACAGAGCGAGAAAGAATCTTCGCGCCCATTTGTGCAATTGCTCGAGGATGAGATTCACCTCTTCCAAGGTCGGCGTGTAGTTTGGCCGAATGACCTGGAGTTTGGGTTTCTGCACTGCGAGAACGGGATTTTGCACCAGCACTTCATCGCGAACGAGAAACGTGAAGACCGCCGACAAGGCCGCGAGCTCCTTGTAAATCGTGTTTGCAGCGGCTCCCTTCTTTTCCCGGAAGCGAATATATGCGGCAACATCCTTAACGCCGATTGCCTTGATAGATTGTGATTTGAAATACGGAACCAAATGCAGCTTGAAACAACCTTCATGGCGTTCCCTGCTCCTTGGTCGCAAACGGCCAGCGCCCTCGTTCAGATAACGATCGACCATTTCTGAAAAAGGCAGCGCCTTCGGTCGCGGAGAGTAATGCAAAACTCCGCGATCGACCTGCTCCATCAAATCCTGATACCGGGAATTCGCCTGATTTTCGTTCTTCGTCTTCAGGGAAACCCGATGAGGCTGACCGTGCGCATCGCGGTAGAAGGCATACCAGAATCCGTTATCTGCCTTCTCCTTGCGAGGCCAGTCGCCGTACTGTGTTTTCACTGTCCTCCTTTGGATTTTCCAGGCTCGCCGCGCGGTTGTCCGCCCGGTTCGGCCGTGTTTTGAGCCTATTCAAACATATCCTCAGGATTTTTGCAGATCATCCACCATTCCTGGTCCCCTTGCTCATCCGCTCTTCGATCCATCGATAGACATCGGGCAGCCACCATTTCTTCAGCCGAGCGCCTAGATCAACTGGATTTGGAATTTCGAGGCTCAGATTTCCCCTGTTCCTCTTGCTGGTCTTCGCATAAATGGACTCCGGCGAAACGTCGAGAATTCGCGCGAGTTCATGCACACCGATAAATCGTTTTTCGCTTTCAAGAGCGCTCATGCGACTTTCTCCTTCTGCGTACACAGCGGCAATCGATCGAGCTGTGCGAACAACTGATTACGCACGGCACGCAAACGTCTCTCGGTCAAAGTTAGCGTTTAGCTGCTTTCGAGCGACGAGCCTTTGCTGAGTGAACTTAAGTGTGTGCCCATCTGGCGAGCGGCCTTGAGTTCCGGCCAGATCCAAGCGGATCACGTGGCTGAGCGTTTCGGTCTGTTTTTGCAAGGCCCGTCGAGCCTAGGGATCGGTTCTGTCATGCACGGTCCCTATAGACATAGGTCCCGAGGAAGGCGGTTTGTGACAGGGGAAACGAAAAAAATTGTCCGACGGGTCGATACCGTGCCTTTGCCGCTGCGAGACTTCGCGACAGTGTGTGACAAAGTGCGACCTAGTGCGAATTTTCCGCGACAGTTCGCGACTCTATGATGCAAACAGGGACGGATTGCGACTCATGGCGACGGAGAAATGGCTAGTTGCAATTTGACCCGACAGGTAAGGAGCTAGAAACGAGGCATCGCAGACCTGGTAGTGGAACATAGAGGAAATGGGGCTCGGTCTGGCCAATTCGCGGGGTTGTTGTCTTTTGTATGTTGGATTTCCAGAGGCCCCACTCTTTAGCGGGCGAGCCACAAGCGGCCCCACCGGAAAAATCGGCCGCCTGTCACAACTCCCATTTTCGAGACATATGTTTTGTAGGAGGAAGAAAGGCACGATGGCTCATCCGGAATCGCTCCTTCAGTACTTACCATGCCGACAATTCCGTCGTTAGAGTCCTCAACAACGCTATAGAGCCCTATCGGACGCGGGCCCGTCATGCATTCAGTGTTGTGAAAGTGCTCGGGGACTTGATCCGTAAACCCAACGGCTTTTTGGGGCCAGTAATTCGACGAAGATTTCCGACGATCAGCCTCCCAAAAGTGCGGTTTGCCGGTTACGTCTACTTGACCTCGGGGGGTTTTGCACAAAACTCCAGTCATCTCAGTCGCCGTGAGTCGTCAGCGAAAAGGCACTTCCGGAGCCGAGCCGCTCAATATTGCCGCAGAGTGGACATGCTTCAGAGCGGATATGCAATCGAATCCTTGTATTGAAGTTCGTCACCGACTCCCGAATGCTGTGTGGGAGCGGACAACATAAGAAAGGTTGGAGAACGTGTCGAAGAAGGAGCATTGCCCAGGAGGCGGCCCTCATATTGAGGTCCATAACGGCCGGCGCATGCAGGCGGAAATCGGTGGAATATCCCATTTGAATTACGCGGTGCAATTCTGCCTCGCTATATCCTTCGAGCCGGATGCGTTCTGGCGAGACGACACCTGCGCAAAGTAAGCAGGGGCGATCGGGAGTGACATATGACGCGCGAACATCAAGACTTGATACCGCCTGTCCGGCGATACCGATCTCGGTCCCAATATCGATGTAGGGGATTAGATACTGATTGGCGACTTCGTTCAAAATTAGCCGCGGCCAATCACGGTCCACGCAACCGATGAGCGCATCACAGGCGAGAAGATTGAGGGGCTCCCCATTCTTCGGACCAAAAACCGGCTTGTTTAAGGTGGATCGCAGTCTCTTTGAAAAGTTGATGTCGTTATCGTAACCGCCGCCGTCGGGCCTGTGGTAACTGTGAAAAAGT